>JABLTR010046493.1_pt1 | contig 36184 bp, 36 predicted proteins | sample 7160071 | NCBI WGS metagenome assembly JABLTR01 (sample SAMN14651230, study PRJNA627086) | human gut metagenome | isolation source: feces | host: Homo sapiens | reverse complement strand
CCGCCCTTGCCGGACTGGGAGTTGATGCGGATGATGGGCTCGTACTCCCGGCCCACGTCGGCGGGGTCGATGGGCAGATAGGGGATCTCCCAGAAGTCGGAGTTGGACTCCTTCATATACTGGCTGCCCTTGTTGATGGCGTCCTGGTGGCTGCCGGAGAAGGCGGTGAACACCAGCTTGCCGGCGTAGGGCTGCCGGTCGCCTACAGGCATCTTGGTGGTGCGCTCGAACATCTCCTTGATCTTGTTCATGTCGGAGAAGTCCAGCTCCGGGTCCACCCCCTGGGTGTACATGTTCATGGCCAGGGTGACGATGTCCACGTTGCCGGTGCGCTCGCCGTTGCCGAACAGGGTGGCCTCCACCCGGTCGGCCCCGGCCAGCAGACCCATCTCAGCGGTGGCCACGCCGGTGCCCCGGTCATTGTGGGGGTGGAGGGAGATGATGGCGCTGTCCCGTGAGGGCAGCTTGCGGATGAAGTACTCCAGCATGTCGGCGAACTGGTTGGGCATGCAGTTCTCCACGGTGGTGGGCAGGTTCAGGATGACCTTGTTCTCCGGAGTGGCGTGGAGGTGGTCCAGCACCGCCTGGCAGATCTCCACGGCGTAGTCCATCTCGGTGCCCATGAAGGACTCGGGGGAGTACTCGAAGCGCAGGTTCATGCCCTCGTCGATGAGGGGCTTGGACATCTCGTAAATGAGGTCGGCGGCGTCGGTGGCGATTTTGGTGATGCCGTCGGTGTCCATGTGGAAGACCACCTTCCGCTGGAGGGTGGAGGTGGAGTTGTAGAAGTGGAGAATGACGTTCTTGGCGCCCTTGATGGCCTCGAAGGTCTTTTTGATCAGATGCTCCCGGGCCTGGACCAGCACCTGGATGGTCACGTCGTCGGGGATGTGGCCCCCCTCGATGAGCTCCCGGCAGATCTCATACTCCGTCTCGCTGGCGGAGGGGAAGCCGATCTCGATCTCCTTGATGCCGATGTCCACCAGAGTGTGGAAGTACTCCAGCTTCTCCTGGAGATTCATGGGGTCCACCAGGGCCTGGTTGCCGTCCCGCAGGTCCACGGAGCACCAGGTGGGGGCCTTGGTAATCACCTTGTCGGGCCAGGTGCGGCCCACGATCTTCTGGGGCTGGAAGGGGATATACTTTTTGTAGCCTGGATTCATGGTTCTTTCCTCCTAAACGAAAGTATCTTCACTGTCGAGGGGTGTTTTAGAAAAAGCCTCGCAGAGTTTCGCCGCCGCAGCGGCGAAAGGCTTTGGAATTGTTTTTGGGGCGGCTTTGCCGACCCCAAAAACACATCTCAGACCGCAAGTGTGCCCGAAGGGCGCGCGCAGCGGGCTGCAATCTCCTCGGCCGGAAAAGGCCGGCAGGCCTTTTTTGGCCAGAAAAAAACGCCCCCGACTTTTTCAAGTCAGGGGCGTGGAATGTTGCTCACGCGGTACCACCCTGGTTCAGCCGCCGGTCACCCGAACGGCCCTCAAAGCCTCCAACAAGGCCGCGGCCAGTAACGAGGCCAACCGTCCCGCCCTACTTTTCGGTTCAGGCGGACTGCTCAGGGACCAGTTATCCACAGGGCGGCCGCACACCGGTTTGCACCAACCACCGGCTCTCTGAAGGGGGCGTGCCCTGTCTTTTTTCCCGTCGCTGCATTTGATGTTCTACATTTTAACGAAGGAACGGCGGTTTGTCAAGTGGATTTTTCCGAGGAGTCGGGAATCAGGTGCACATCCATCTGGGGATAGGGCATGGACACCCCCCGGCGCTGGAAGGCGGGGAGGATGGCCTCCAGAAGCTGGTAATAGGTGTTCCAGTAGTCCCCTGTGGTGGTCCAGGCCCGGATCAGGTAATTGACTCCGCTGTCCCCATATCCGCTCAGGCGGATCTCCGGGGCGGGGTCCTGGAAGATGGCGGGGAACTGGCTCACGGCGTCGGCCAGGGCGGCCTTCACATCCTCCGCCTTGTCCTGGTAGGAGGCGCTGACGGTAATCTCCATGCGCCGCCTGCCCAGGCGGGTGTAGTTGATGATGGTGGCGGAGGAGAGCTGGCTGTTGGGGATGTAGATCTCCTTGTTCTCCACGGTGGTCAGGGTGCTGTAGGACATGCCGATCATGGACACGGTGCCCGACACCGCGCCGATCTCCACATAGTCCCCGATGGTGAAGGGCTTGGACACCAGCAGCATGATCCCCCCGGCCAGGTTGGACAGGGTATTCTGAAGGGCCAGAGAGACGGCCAGACCGGCCACGCTCAGAAGGGCGATGATAGAGGTGAGCTCCACCCCCATGGACCCCAGGAGCACCAGGGCCAGCAGCAGCCACAGCACAACGGACAGGGCGGAGCGGAGATACCGGTGAATGGGGGCCAGGGCGGTGTTTCGGGATAAAATGCGCTCCACCGCCCGCTGGATCAGCTTAATAACCACCACGCCGACGGCCAGCACCAGGATGGCCCGCAGAATGTTGTCCAGGGAGAGAGCCTGAAGATTGAAGCCCCCGGCTGCTTGGGACAGAATCTCGTCTAATGTCATGGGAAGACCTCCGTTTCTCAGAAACATACAAAGCGGCGCGCGGGAGCACTCCAGTCTCTCGCGCGCCGGAAGGGATCAAGAGGGGTTGTCCTGGGTGTACTGGCGGACGTGGCGCTTGAGGCATTCAAAGGTCTCGGCGCTGATGTCGTGCTCGATGCGGCAGGCGTCGGCGGCGGCCACCTCCGGGGAGACGCCCAGCATCACCAGCCACTCGCTCAAAAAGCGGTGGCGCTCATAGACCCGCTGGGCCTCGGACTCCCCCTGGGGGGTGAGCTCCAGCCGCCCGTCCTTTTCCATGTTCAGATAGCCGTTGCTCTTCAGAATGGAGACCGCCCGGCTCACCGAGGGCTTGGAGAAGCCCAGATGCTGGGCCACGTCAATGGAGCGCACATTTCCCTTCTGCTGGCGCAGAACCAAAATCGCCTCCAGATAGTCCTCGCCAGATTCGTGCAGTACCATGCTCATACGCTCCTTTATATCTCCAATTTAGATTGGTTTTTGTAGTATACCATGTTTCCCTGTTTTTTTCAACGCAAACCTAGGGATAGTGATTTACGCGCGGGGGATTTCGCCGCCTGCGGGCGGCGAGTTACTTTGCCCATGGCGGCAAAGTAACCAAAACGCCCCCGGGGACGCGGCCAATGGACTACGGCTCCGCTGTGCTCCGCCTAGGTCCATAGGACCGCTTTCCCCGGACCCCTTTTTACGTGGGGCGCCCTCCTGGTTTGTGCTGCCATGGTTCCGGCGCGCAAAATCAGGAGTGCTTGCCTGCGTTTTCTTCCGGGCCACTGGGCCCTGAGTATGCAAAATTTGATTTTGCTGCGGTTTACGGACACGCCTGGGTTTGCCGAGCCAACGCCCCCGGTGCGTATTCTGACGGGAGGCCCAAGGGCCTCCCCTACCCAATTTCGGAAGGTTTTCTTGAGAACCGTAGGGGAGGGGCTGAAGGTGAATCGGCCGAAGGCCGAGAGAAGCCACCCTGGGGTGTGCCCCTACGAAAACAACACGGCCGCAACCAGATCCGCCGTAGGGGCGGCCCTTGCGGTCGCCTGTACTCCCGGTGCGAATCCTGGCGGGAGCCCCAAGGGGCTCCCCTACCCAAACCCGGAAGGCATCATTAAAACCCGTAGGGGAGGGACTTGCCCCTTCCGCGGGCCGGACCGGTCCCTACGAAATAGAGACAGCCTCCGGATACGCTGTAGGGGCGGCCCCATATGGCCGCCCGTTTTGGAGGTTTCCGCCGCCTCCCTGTAGGGCGCGACGACCTCGGCGCGCCGCTGGTGGAGGTCTTCACCTACCGGTAGGGCCCGGCTTCCCGGACGCGCCGCCCCCACCGCACAAATTGAGCCCCACCCGCCCAAAAGGCGCGCTCCCAACCAATAGAAGCACAGCCCGAAGGTTACCGGACACTCAGCGGCAGCGGTCATAGAACGGAAACCAATCAGTTGAGCCACCCGCGCCTTTGCGTCAACTGCCAAGGCCGCCTAATTGGCGGCCCCCGTAAAACGGGGGTCCAGGGGGTGGGCGGCATGGAGGCAGGGGCGGCGCAGCCGTTCCTGCCGATTGCGCCCACCCCCTGGTGCCTCTTTGGCTTCTTTCTGGGCATCCAGAAAGAAGCTCGCCGCCGGGGCGGCGAAACTCCTCCCGTTAAACAGAAACCGAGTTCTTCTTCCGCAGAAAGGAAAACTTCGTCTCCGAGCAGAGCACTGCAATGAAGATCAGCCCAAATCCCACCAGCAGCCGGGGGCTCACCGGGTCGCCGTAGAACAGCACCGAGAACAGCACCCCGAACACCGACTCCAGGGAGAGAATCACCGAGGCGGAGGAGGGCTCCGACCACACCTGGCCCACGTTCTGGCACAGGAGGGCTACGGTGGTGGCCATGACGCACAGATAGGCCAGGGGCCAGAGCACCTCGGGCTGTGTGAAGATCCCGGCGGGGAAGGGCTGGAACAGCAGCCCTCCGGCCAGGGAGAGCAGAGCGGTGGAGGCAAACTGGATCGTGGTAAGCAAGTAGATGTCCTTGCCGCCGGACAGGCGGTTCACCGCCACGATGTGCAGGGCGTAAAACAGGGCGCTGAACAGGCTCAGGCCGTCCCCCCAGGTGACGGTGAGGTCCCCGGACAGGGAGACCAGCCCCACCCCGGTGATGCACAGAAAGGCGGCCAGCAGGTTATACTGGTCGGGCCGCCGGTGAAACACCAGCCAGGCCAGAAAGGGAACCAGCACGCAGTAGGTGGCGGTGAGGAAGGCGTTCTTGGAGGGGGTGGTCCCGGTCAGGCCGAAGGTCTGGGTGGTGTAGGCGATAAAGAGGAATACCCCGAAGAGCCCGCCCCGCCACAGGTAGTCCCAGGTGAAGTGGGTCCGCCACTTCTTCCAGCAGAACAGCCCCAGCAGCACCGCGCCCGTGGTGAACCGAAAGACCAGAAGCCAGAAGGGGGGCACCGCGTCCAAAGTGTTCTTCATAATAAAGAAGGAAGTGCCCCAGATAAAGGCGGCCAGAAACAGCAGGGGTTTGGCCAGACGGCGCATCACGGCCTCAGACATGGAAAACGGCTCCTCTCATTTCATTTGCATACCGGAAAGTTTCATGGTAAGATAGGCGGGACCAGAGACAGAGACAGGAGGAAGACGCATGGAGATCCTGACCAGAGATTTTTATGACCGGGACACCCTCACCGTGGCCCGGGAGCTGCTGGGGTGCTATCTGGTCCGGGAGTGGGAGGGCCAAAAACTGGCCGTCCGGATCACCGAGACCGAGGCCTATATCGGCCGGATGGACAAGGCCTGCCACGCCTATCAGTATAAGCGCACGCCCCGGACGGAGACCCTCTTCTCCAAGCCGGGTATCTCCTACATCTATCTCATCTACGGCATGTACCACTGCCTCAACTTTATCACCGAGCGGGAGGGGGAGCCCTGCGGCGTGCTCATCCGAGGGGCTGTCCCGGTTGACAATAAGGATAGCATAGCAGAAAACCGCTTTGGCTGCAAGGCCTCCCAGCTCACCGCCTACCAGAAAAAGCACTTTCTGGACGGACCGGGAAAACTCTGTAAAGGGTTAGCGCTTACCAGGGCGGAGAACGCCCTGCCCCTGGACCGGCCGCCCCTGTATGTGTGCCGGGGACCGGTTCCTCAGGAGATCCAAACGGGCAAGCGCATTGGCATCGACTACGCCCAGGAGGCCATCGACTTTCCCTGGCGGTTCTGGTTCACGCCCGGGGAGGAGGAGGGGGAGCATGGTCTTTTTTGATCTGGACGGCACCCTGCTGGACTCCAACGGGATCTGGCTGGACATCGACATCGCGTTTCTGGGGCGGCATGGGATCTCCCCCGTGCCGGAGGACTACACCTGGTATGTGACCCACCACAGCGCCCCCGACTCCGCCCGGTACACCCGGGAGCGGTTCGGGCTGGCTGAGACGGCGGAGGAGATTCAGGGGGCCTGGCTGGACATGGCCCGGGAGGCCTACGCCGGGCAGCTGGCCCTCAAGCCCGGGGTGCGCGCCTTCCTGGAGCAGTGCCGGGAGCATGGAGTCCCCATGGCGGTGCTCACCTCCTGTATCCCGGAGCTGTGCCGGGCCGCCCTGGCGCACCACGGGATTTTGGACTGGTTCCAGGGGGTGGTGTACGCCCAGGAGACCGGGATCGGGAAGGGGGAGCCGGAGCTGTACCGTCTGGCGGCGGAGCGGTGGGGGAGGGCGCCGGAGAAGTGCATCCTGTTTGAGGACTCCCCGGGCTACTGCGCCGCCGCCCGGGATGCGGGCTTTTTCGTGGCCGGGGTGCGGGACCCCCTGTACGCCGGCCGGGAGGAGGAAATTCAGGCCCTGTGCCGCGGCTGGGTGGACGACTTCCGCCGGGTGCCGGAGCCCCTTCTGAAGCGCGTCTTGGGGACGGGCGGGCAGCCAGCCGGGAGAGGTTCGAAACAGTGAAACAGGGTCGGAAAAAATACTTGCAATTTCCAGAGATCTGTGATAACATCTTTTAGTCTGAAATAACGGGTGGTCCTCTGCGGCCGCCGCGCCGGTTTTGGAGCGCGGCAGGATGGCTGGCATGAACGCCTATACAACAGGAGGAAATTGACATGGATCTGATGAAGGCTTTTACTGAGAAGTACACCAAGGAGGAGCCCCCGGTTGTTCAGGTGGGCGACACCGTCCGGGTGCACCTGAAGGTTAAGGAAGGCAACCGCGAGCGTATCCAGGTGTTCGAGGGCACCGTTATCGCTAAGAAGCACGGCGGTATTGAGGAGACCTTCACCGTCCGCCGTATCTCCTACGGCGTCGGTGTGGAGAAGGTGTTCCCCCTCCACGCTCCCTCCATCGAGAAGGTGGAAGTGGTGCGGCACGGCAAGGTGCGCCGCGCCAAGCTGTACTACCTGCGCGGACGCGTGGGCAAGGCGGCCAAGATCAAGGAGGCCCTTTGATCCAGAGCAAAAAAGGAGCGGTTTCGGACCGCTCCTTTTTTCGTATCAAGACAGCCTAGCCGTCCAAGCGGCGGAAGGGAGGAGAGCGCATGTTTGAGACGGTCACAAAAAATGGCCGGGTGCTGGCCTTGATTCCGGCGGACCGGACCATCCCGGATGGGGACGCGGCGCTGGAGCTGGCGGTCTCCGCCCGGTATGAGACGGACAGCACCCGGCTGGTCATCCCCAAGGAGTGCTTTCCGCCGGAGTTCTTTTGGCTGAGCACCGGGCTGGCCGGGGAAATTTTGCAGAAGTGGACCAACTATGGGTTTCGGGCGGCCATCTTCGGAGATTTCTCAGCGTACACCGAAGTCAGCAAATCCCTGCGGGATTTTATCTATGAGTGCAATCGGGGGACCGCGGTCTTTTTCGTTCCCACTCGGCAGGAGGCGGAGGAGCGTCTGAGCCAGGTGTAGGGGAGAGACACGGTCCGGAAAGGAGCGCTGCAATGAATATTCAATGGTATCCGGGACATATGACCAAGACCCGGCGGCAGATCGAGGCCGACCTGAAACACGTGGACATCGTGGTGGAGATCATCGACGCCCGCATCCCGGTGTCCAGCCGCAACCCGGACATCGACTCCATCACGGCGGGAAAGCCCCGGCTGGTGGTGCTCAACCGGGCGGACCAGGCCGACCCGGCGGGAAACAAGGCCTGGGGGACCTGGCTGAGACAGAAGGGGTTCTCTGTGCTGGAGACCGACGCCAAGACGGGTACCGGCGTGGGACAGTTTCCCAACGTAGTCCGGGGTGTGCTGAAAGACCAGATTGCCCGCTGGCAGGAGAAGGGGTTAGTCGGCCGCCCGGTGCGGGCCATGGTGGTGGGGGTGCCCAACGTGGGCAAGTCCACCTTTATCAATAAGGTGGCCAAGCGCAAGTCCGCCAAGGCCAGCGACCGCCCCGGCGTCACCCGGGGCAAGCAGTGGGTCACCGTGGACCGGGGACTGGAGCTGCTGGACACCCCGGGCATTTTGTGGCCCAAGTTTGAGGACGTGCAGACCGGCCTCCACCTGGCCTTCACCGGGGCGGTGAAGGACGAGATCATGGACGTGGAGACCCTGGGCTGCCACCTGATGGCCTTTTTGGGGGAGCGCTACCCGGCCGCCCTCCAGGCCTATAAGCTGACGGAGATCCCCGCCCGGGAGGAGGGGGAGGAGACGGTGGCCTACGGGTACCGGATTCTGGAGCTGGCCGCCGGAAAGCGTGGCATGCGCATCTCCGGGGGAGAGTTTGACACCGAGCGGATGGCGAGGGTCCTGCTGGATGAGTTCCGAGGGGGGAAATTGGGGAAGTTTACCCTGGAACTGCCGGGGGAAGATTGATTTTTTACGGGGGGAGTTTCGCCGCCCCGGCGGCGGGACAGGGTTCCGCCCTGCGGGGCGGGTTCCTTTTCCACGTGGAAAAGGAACCAAAAGACGCTATGGGGTGGGCGCAATCGGCAGGATCGGCAAAGCCGCTCCTGCCTCCATGCCGCCCTCCCCCTAGAACCCCCATTACGGGGGACGCGTACCTGCGAGGTTGAGCAAAATTTCCGGCGCGCAAAATCTGAGCGGTTTTTTGCGGTTCCATCCGGGCCACTGGGCCCTGGGTTTGCAAAAATTGCCGCTGCTGCGGCTCCACAACCGCGCCTGGCTCTGCCGAACCAACGGCTACGGTGCGATTTTCGCCGTAGGGGCGGGTGCCCTCACCCGCCCGCCCGTTGGAATATGGATTGCGGTTCAAGAGAGCACCCTCATCCGACACGGCTTCGCCGTGCCCCCCTACCCCTTTTGTCCCTTCGGGACATTTCCCCCTGATAGGGGGAATCGTCCTTTCCCCATGGGGAAAAGGCTCGGGCGGCTGATAGCCGCCCCTACAGTCCACCGGAAACCAGTAAGGGCGCATAGCATGCGCCCGCCAGGATTCGCACCGGGAGTACAGGCGACCGCAAGGGTCGCCTCTACGGCGGATATGGTTGCGGCCGTGTTGTTTTCGTAGGGGCACACCCCAGGGTGGCATCTCTCGGCCTTCGGCCGATTCACCTTCAGCCCCTCCCCTGCGGTTCTCAAGAAAACCTTCCGAAATTGGGTAGGGGAGGCCCTTGGGCCTCCCGTCAGAATACGCACCGGGAGCGTTGGCTCGGCAAACTCAGGCGCAGTCCGTAAACCGCAGCAAAATCAAAATTTTGCCCACCCAGGCCCCCAGTGGGCCCGGAAGAAAACGCAGGCAAGCACTCCTGATTTTGCGCGCCGGAACCATGGCAGCACAAACCAGGAGGGCGTCCCCCGTAAAAAGGGGGCCGCGTCCCCGGGGGCGTTTTGGTTACTTTGCCGCCATGGGCAAAGTAACTCGCCGCCCGCAGGCGGCGAAACCTCCCTGCGAAATTGGGAAAGGCTGGACGGACGGTGAGGACACCGCCCCTACAAGAGGAAAAATAAGAGAGTTGGCGAAACCTCCCGCGAAAGAAGGAAAACTCCATGAACGACCTATGGCAATATGAAAAAGAAGCCCTGGCCGCCGGCCATACAAACATCTGCGGCTGCGACGAGGCGGGGGCCGGCCCCCTGGCCGGCCCGGTGTACGCCGCGGCGGTGATCCTGCCTCTGGGGGTGGAGATCGACGGCCTCAATGACTCCAAGAAGCTCACCGAGAAGAAGCGGGAGGCCCTGTTCCCTGTCATCCAGGAGAAGGCCGCCGCCTGGGCGGTGGCCTGGGTGGACGCCCGGGAGATCGACGAGACCGACATTTTAAGCGCCCGCATGAAGGCCATGCAGCTGGCCATAGACCAGCTGGAGCCCGGGGCGGACTTTGCCCTCATCGACGGCAACCGGGACCACGGGCGGAGCGCCGCCATCCTCACCCCCCACCGCTGCCTTGTAAAGGGGGACAGCCTGTCGGCCTCCATCGCGGCGGCCTCCATCCTGGCCAAGGTGAGCCGGGACCGGTGGATGGTGAAGGCGGCGGAGGAGTACCCGGAGTACCAGTTCCAGAAGCACAAGGGCTATGGGACCAAGCTTCACTATGAGATGCTCCGGACCTACGGCCCCAGCCCCATCCACCGCCGGTCCTTCCTGAAAAACCTATGAGCGGGGAGGAGAGCCGCCGCCTGGGGCGCTGGGGGGAGGACCTGGCGGCCGCCTTTTTGGAGGAAAAGGGCTGTCGGATCGTGGACCGGAACTGGAAGTGCCGCTTTGGGGAACTGGACCTGGTGGCGGAGGGCGGCGGCTTTCTCTGCTTCGTGGAGGTGAAGCTGCGCCGCTCGAACCGCTTCGGCACGGGGGCGGAGCAGGTGGACCGGCGCAAGCGGGAGAAGCTGCGGACCGCCGCGGAGCTCTATCTTCAGGCGCACCCCGCCGTTCTCCAGCCCCGGTTTGACGTGATCGAGGTGCTGGCCCCCAACGGGTTGGGGACCAAAAATCCCAAAATACGACATATTGAGGGGGCGTTTTGAGAAAAAACCGCCTTCGAGGAGGCGAATTGTGCCGCCTGGGGTTGACCTGTTCCGGAAAAAATGGCATAATACAACACTAGGGGATCTTGATATGATCCGCATTGATTACGTATCCTAAAACAAGAATGGAAGGAATCAAGATGCAATACATCAGCACAAGAGACCGGGAACAGCAGTTTTCTGCTGCTCAGGCCATCTCCAAGGGGCTGGCGGACGACGGAGGGCTGCTCACACCGGTCTATCTGCCCAAGCTGCCCCGCCGCTCCCTGGAGGAGCTGAAGAACATGTCCTATCAGCAGCGGGCGGTGTACGTGATGAAGCTGTTCCTGGACGGGTTCTCCGTCAAGGAGCTTACCGATTTTGCCAACGCCGCCTACGGGCCGGAGAAGTTCGACACCCCGGCGGTGGCCCCGGTGCGCGCCCTGGACTCCAACACCTTCTGTCTGGAGCTGTGGCACGGCCCCACCTGCGCCTTCAAGGACATGGCCCTGCAGATGCTGCCCCACCTGCTCACCGCCTCCCTGCGGAAGCTGGAGGAGGAGAAGACGGTGTGCATCCTGGTGGCCACCTCCGGCGACACGGGCAAGGGGGCCCTGGAGGGCTTCCGGGACGTGGACCACACCAAAATTCTGGTGTTCTACCCCAAGGACGGGGTCTCCGCCATCCAGGAGCTCCAGATGGTCACCCAGGAGGGGGACAACGTGGGGGTCTGCTCGGTGTACGGCAACTTCGACGACGCCCAGACGGGGGTGAAGCAGCTCTTCTCCGACGAGAAGCTGCGGGAGGAGCTGGCCCAGCGGGGCTACTTCCTGTCCTCGGCCAACTCCATCAACTGGGGCCGGGTGCTGCCCCAGGTGGTCTACTACATCTCCGCCTACTGCGACCTGCTCCGGGATGGACATATCCAGCTGGGGGACCCGGTGAACGTGTGCGTGCCCACCGGCAACTTCGGCAACATCCTGGCGGCCTACTACGCCCGGGACATGGGGGTGCCCATCCAGCGCCTGATCTGCGCCTCCAACGCCAACAATGTGCTCACCGACTTCCTGCGCACCGGCGTGTACGACCGCAACCGCACCTTCTACAACACCATGTCCCCCTCCATGGACATCCTCATCTCCAGCAACCTGGAGCGGCTGCTGCTGGCCATCACCCAGGAGGACAGCGAGGTCCGGAAGTACATGGAGCAGCTGAAGGAGACCGGCCGCTATGAGGTCAGCGAGCGGGTGCGGGACAAGATCCAGCGGCTCTTTATGGGCTACTGCTGCGACGACGCGGAGACCCAGAAGGTGATCGGCGCCATTTACAAGAAGTTTGACTATCTCATCGACCCCCACACCGCCGTGGGCTTCTCCGCCCTGGAGCAGTACCGGAAGGAGACGGGGGACGAGACCCCGGCCATCGTGGCCTCTACCGCCAGCCCCTTCAAGTTCTGCGACAATGTGCTCTCCGCCCTGGGCGTGACCGAGCAGGCCCAGGGCCTGGACATCCTGGACCAGCTCAGCCAGGTGACGGGAGAGCCGGTTCCGGCCCCTCTGGCCGCCCTGCGGGACAAGAAGCCCCGCTTCCACGAGACCGTGGAGAAGGACCACATGGTGGACGCGGTGCTGGAGATGCTCAGCGCGCCGAAACAAGACAACCACTAAAGGAGCTGCGTCTATGTCCCTATACGCCATCGGAGATACCCATCTGTCCCTGGGCGTGGACAAGCCCATGGACATTTTCGGCGGGGGGTGGGCCGGCTATGTGGAGAAGCTCAGGGAGGGTTTCTCTCAGATCGGCCCGGAGGACACGGTGGTCCTGTGCGGGGACCTGTCCTGGGGCATGAGCCTGGAGCAGGCGAGGGAGGACTTCGCCTTTCTGGACTCCCTGCCCGGCGGGCGGAAGATCCTGCTGAAGGGAAACCACGACTACTGGTGGACCACCGCGGCCAAGATGGAAAAATTCTTTGCCAAAAACGGGTTTTCCACCCTGGAGATCCTGCACAACAACTGCCGGCTGTACGGCGAAGTGGCTCTGTGCGGGACCCGGGGCTGGTTCTATGAGGAGGAGCGGGGCGAACACAGCGCGAAAATTTTCAACCGGGAGCTTTTACGCCTGGAGGCGTCTCTGAAGGCGGCGGGGGAGCGGGAGAAGTTCTGCTTTCTCCACTACCCGCCCCTGTACCAGGGGTACCGCTGCCAGGAGATCCTGGACCTGCTGGAGCGGTACCAGGTGAGCCGGTGCTACTACGGCCATCTCCACGGTGGAAGCCACCGCCTGGCCTTCTCCGGAAGGCTGGGGACGGTGGAGTACCACCTGGTGGCGGCCGACTATATCGGCTTCCAGCCGAAAAAAATCTTAGATTAGCGAAAAATTCCTGGGAAAAAACGAAATTTGGGCTGGTCAAACCGGCCTGTATCTGGTAAAATATCGTCTCGAAAGTATACGGCGCGGCGGCTGAGCGCTTGAGGAACGCCGCTTCGCGCCCACAGGAGGAAGAATTCATGAAGGTCACCAACGTAGAGAAAAAAGAAAACAGCACCGTGGAGCTGACCATCCAGGTAGAGCCGGATGCGTTTGAGGCCGCGGTTCAAAAGGCATATCTGAAGGCCCGCAAGAACATCGCCGTCCCCGGCTTCCGGAAGGGCAAGGCCCCCCGCAAGATTATCGAGGGCATGTACGGCACCGCCGTGTTCTATGAGGAGGCCATCAACGACGTCTATCCCGCCGCCTATGAGGAGGCCGTGAAGGAGCAGAACCTGGAGGACATGGGCCACCCCGTCATGGACATTGTGGAGGTCAACAAGGAGAAGGGCCTCATCTTCACCGCCCTGGTCTCCGTCCGCCCCGAGGTCACCCTGAAGGCCTACAAGGGCCTCACCGCCCCCAAGGCCGAGGTGAACGTCACCGACGAGGACATCGAGAATGAGCTGCAGCCCTATATCCGCCGGGCCACCCGCCTGGTGTCCGTGGACCGGGAGGCCCACATGGGCGACACCGCCGTCATCGACTTCGAGGGCTTTGACGACGGCAAGCCCTTCGAGGGCGGCAAGGGCGAGGACTACAGCCTGGAGATCGGCTCCGGCTCCTTCGTCCCCGGCTTCGAGGATCAGCTCATCGGCCTGAAGGCCGGCGACGAGAAGGACCTGGACATCACCTTCCCCGAGGACTATGTGCCCGATCTGGCCGGCAAGAGCGTGGTCTTCAAGGTGAAGGTGAAGGAGGTCAAGGAGCCCCAGGCCCCCGAGGTGGACGACGAGTTTGCCAAGGACGTGTCCGAGTTTGAGACTCTGGCCGACTTCAAGAAGGACCTGGGCGAGAAGCTGCAGCAGCGCCGCACCGCCGAGGCCCAGAACGACTTCGAGAGCGCCGTGCTGGATCAGCTCATCGACAACCTGGAGGCCGACATCCCCGACGGCATGGTGGAGACCCAGCTGGACAAGATCATGGACGAGTACGCCATGCGCATGTCCGGCCAGGGCATGTCCATGGACGACTACCTGAAGATGATGGGCATGACCCCTGAGATGCTGCGCACCTCCGCCAAGCCCTCCGCCCTGCGCCAGGTGAAGACCCAGCTGGCTCTGGAGGCCGTGGCCGCCGCCGAGAACATGGAGGTCACCGAGGAGGAGTGCGAGGCCGAGGTCAGCAAGCTGGCCGAGCAGTACAAGCTCACCCCCGAGCAGGTGAAGGCCGCCGTCTCCGTGGACGCCCTGAAGCAGGACCTGCTGCTCCAGAAGGCCTCCAAGCTGGTGGTGGACGAGGCCAAGGTGGGCGAGGCCCCCAAGAAGGAGGAGGCCGCCGCCGAGGAGAAGCCCAAGAAGGCCACTCGCAAGAAGAAGACCGAGGAGGCCGCCGGCGAGGAGCAGCCCGCCGAGGAGAAGCCCAAGCGCACCCGGAAGAAGAAGACCGAGGAGAGCGCTGAGGAGCCCAAGGCGGAGTAAGAGAGAGACAGTCGACCCGGGGCGGCTCAGGCCGCCCCGGGTGGATTCACATCCAGGGAGCGGAGAAAAAAGCTCCCATTTCCCTGAAACATGGAATCATGTTCCGGTCCGGCGGGCATACTTTGGTATCACCGTCTAAAAAGGAGTATTATCTATGAGCTTAGTTCCCTATGTAGTAGAGCAGACCAACCGGGGAGAGCGTTCCTACGACATCTTCTCCCGCCTGCTCAACGACCGCATCATCTTCCTGTCTGAGGAGGTCAACGACACCACCGCCTCCCTGGTGGTGGCCCAGCTGCTGTACCTGGAGAGCCAGGACCCGGACAAGGAGATCCAGTTTTACATCAACAGCCCCGGCGGCTCTGTCACCGCCGGCATGGCCATCTACGACACCATGCAGTATGTGAAGTGCGACGTGTCCACCATCTGTATCGGCCTGGCCGCCAGCATGGGGGCCTTCCTCCTGGCCGCCGGCACCAAGGGCAAGCGTCTGGCCCTGCCCAACGCGGAAATCATGATCCACCAGCCCTCCGCCGGCACCCAGGGACAGATCACCGACATGGCCCTCCACCTGAAGCGCCTGGAGGTGGTCAAGAGCCGGATGAACCGCATCCTGGCCGAGAACACCGGCAAGAGCGTGGAGCAGGTCACCGCCGACTGCGAGCGGGACAACTTCATGACCGCCCAGGAGGCCCTGGAGTACGGCCTGATCGACAAGGTCATCGAGAAACGGTGAATTGGAGGGGCCCGCGGGACATTCCGCCCTCTCCCACCGCGGAAACTATGAGGTAAGAGATTCATGGCAAAAAACGACGAAAAGCGCGCCATCCGCTGTTCCTTCTGCGGCAAGCACCAGGATCAGGTCCGCCGGCTCATCGCCGGCCCCGGCGCCTATATCTGCAACGAGTGCGTCCAGCTGTGCATGAGCATCCTGGAGGACGAGAGCGACCTGATCCAGGACTCCGCCGCCGGGGAGATTCCCGACGCCATCCCCACCCCCCGGGAGATCCACCAGGTGCTGGACCAGTATATCATCGGCCAGGAGGCCGCCAAGGTGGCCCTGTCTGTGGCGGTATATAACCACTACAAGCGCATCTACTTCGGAGGCGGCGACGATGTGGAGCTCCAGAAGAGCAACATCCTGCTCATGGGCCCCACCGGCTGCGGCAAGACCCTGTTCGCCCAGACCCTGGCCCGGGTGCTGAAGGTGCCCTTCGCCATCGCCGACGCCACCACCCTCACTGAGGCGGGCTACGTGGGCGACGACGTGGAGAACATCCTCCTGCGTCTGGTCCAGGCCGCCGACTACGACATCGAGCTGGCCGAGCGGGGCATCATCTATATCGACGAGATGGATAAGATCGCCCGGAAGAGCGAGAACACCTCCATCACCCGTGACGTGTCCGGCGAGGGCGTGCAGCAGGCCCTGCTGAAGATCCTGGAGGGCACCGTGGCCAACGTGCCGCCCCAGGGCGGCCGGAAGCACCCCCACCAGGAGTTCATCCAGATCGACACCAAGAACATCCTGTTCATCTGCGGCGGCGCCTTCGAGGGCATCGACAAGATCATCGAGGGCCGCCTGGATAAGCGCTCCATGGGCTTCGGCGCGGAGATCCAGAGCAAGAAGGAGCGCAACGTGGGCGAGCTTTTGAAGGAGATCCAGCCCCAGGACCTGCTGAAGTTCGGCATCATCCCCGAGCTGGTGGGCCGACTGCCCGTCATCACCACCCTCCAGTCCCTGGACCGGAAGCAGATGGTGCAGATCCTCACCGAGCCCAAGAACGCCCTGGTGAAGCAGTACCAGAAGCTGCTGGAGTATGACGACGTGGACCTGGAGTTCACCCAGGACGCCCTGGAGGCGGTGGCCGGCCGGGCGGTGGACCGGGGCATCGGTGCCCGGGGCCTGCGGGCCATTCTGGAGGAGGTCATGAACAAGATCATGTACGACGTGCCCTCCGATCCCACCATCGCCAAGGTGACCATCACCGCCCCCTGTGTGACCGAGGGGGCCCAGCCGGAGATCATCCGGGACCCGGAGCGGCAGGCCCGCCTGCCCCTGGGCAAGGCCGCTCTGCGGCCGGAGCGGGGCGGAATGCCCGGCACCAACGTGGGCTGAGGCCCGCAAATCAATTTGAAACTGAACAGCCCCGCGGTCCCTCCAAACGGCGGGCCGGGGCTGTTTTTTCAAACCTGAGCGGCAGGGGAGAGGGACTCCCCTTGGCCGTCTGTGTTCAGATCCCAGAGAGGAAGTGAGAACCATGAAGAAAGAATGGACGATGGAAGAGACCGTCAAGATGCCGGTCATTGCCCTGCGGGGACTGACCGTGTTTCCCAATGTGCTCATCCACTTCGACGTGTCCCGGGAGATCTCCATCAAGGCGCTGGAGGAGGCCATGGCCTCCGGCGATCCGGTGTTCCTGGTGGGGCAGAAGGACATCGGGGTGGAGTACCCGGAGGCAAAAGACCTTTACACCGTCGGCACCGTCTCCAACGTGCGCCAGATCCTCCGCACCCCCGGCGACAATGTGCGGGTGATGGTGGAGGGGGGCGCCCGGGGCAGCCTGAAGCGGCTGCTGCGCTCCGCCCCCTTCCTGGAGGCGGAGGTGCAGCCCATCCAGGAGGAGAAGGCGGGGCAGAACTCCGCCAAGACCGAGGCTCTGATCCGCTCCACCTATGAGATGTTCCGCCAGTACACCGAGCTGGCCCCCAAGACGGCCCCCGACCTGCTCATCAACGTGCTGGCCAGCGAGGACCCGGGGTATATCGCCGACTTTATCGCCCAGAACATCGCCATGCGCAACAGCGACAAGCAGGCCATCCTGGAGGAGCTGCGTCCGGTGCGCCGCCTGGAGCGGCTCTACCGCCTGCTCACCCGGGAGGTGGAGATCTTGGGGCTGGATATGGAGATCCAGAACCGGGCCCGGGAGCAGATGGCGGACAACCAGCGGGACTACTACCTGCGGGAGCAGATGAAGGCCATCCAGGCTGAGCTGGGCGAGGGCGAAGGCGGCGGCGACTCGGAGATCGGGGACTACCGCAAGAAGATCGCCGAGGCCAAGCTCCCCGACGAGGTGCGGGAGAAGCTGGAGAAGGAGCTGGGCCGGCTGGCCAAGCAGCCCTTCGGCTCCTCCGAGGCCACGGTCCTGCGCAGCTATCTGGACGTGTGCCTGGAGCTCCCCTGGGGCAAGAAGACCCGCGAGCGGGTGAGCGTGGAGGGGGCCCGGAAGGCCCTGGACCACGACCACTTCGGCCTGGACAAGGTGAAGGAGCGCATTTTGGAGTTCCTGGCTGTGAAGCAGCTGGCCCCTGATCTGAAGGGGCAGGTAATCTGCCTTGTGGGTCCTCCCGGCGTGGGCAAGACCTCGGTGGCCATGTCGGTGGCCCGGGCCATGAACCGGAAGCTCGCCCGCATTTCCCTGGGCGGCGTCAGTGACGAGGCGGAGATCCGGGGCCACCGGAAGACCTATGTGGGCTCCATGCCCGGCCGGATCATCGCCGCCATCAACCAGGCGTGGAGCTGCAACCCCCTGATCCTGCTGGACGAGATCGACAAGCTGGGGCGGGACCACCGGGGCGACCCGGCGTCCGCCCTGCTGGAGGTGCTGGACGTGGAGCAGAACAGCACCTTCCGGGACAACTTCCTGGAGGTGCCCTTCGACCTGTCCGACGTGCTGTTCATCACCACCGCCAACACCACCGACACCATCCCCCGGCCCCTGCTGGACCGGATGGAGGTCATCGAGCTGCCCAGCTACACCGACGAGGAGAAGCTTCAAATTGCCAAGCGCTACCTGCTGCCCAAGGAGATGAAGCGCCACGGACTGGAGAAGAGCCAGCTGAGGGTGTCCGACGGGGCCATCCGGGCCATGATCGTCTCTTACACCCGGGAGTCGGGCGTCCGCGTGCTGGAGCGCCGGATCGCCGGCATCTGCCGAAAGGCGGCCATGCGCCTGGTGTCCGACGGGGACGTGAAGCAGGTGAAGGTCACCGACAAGGATCTGAAGGACTTCCTGGGGGCCCCCCGGTACTACCCGGAGCGCCAGGTGCTGGAGGAGCGCGTGGGCGTGGTCAACGGCCTGGCCTGGACCTCGGTGGGCGGCGAGCTGCTGGAGGTGGAGGTCAACGTGGTCCCCGGCTCCGGCAAGGTGGAGCTCACCGGCAACCTGGGGGACGTGATGAAGGAGTCCGCCCATGCGGCCCTCAGCTTCATCCGCAGCCAGGCGGACCGGCTGGGCATCCCCGCCGACTTCTATAAAGAGAAGGACATCCACGTCCACTTCCCCGAGGGGGCCGTGCCCAAGGACGGGCCCTCCGCCGGCATCGCCATCACCACCGCCATGGTGTCCGCCCTCACAGGGGCCCCTGTGAAGCGGGGCATCGCCATGACCGGCGAGGTGACCCTGCGGGGCCGGGTGCTGCCCATCGGCGGCCTGCGGGAGAAGACCATGGCCGCCCTGCGCAACGGCATCCAGACGGTTATTATCCCGGCGGACAACGCCAAGGACCTGGATGAGATCGACCAGACGGTGCGCAATGCCCTCCACTTCGTGCTGGTGGACCAGGCGGACCAGGTGCTCTCCGAGGCCATCCGCACCCCCGGCGGGGAGGCGGAGGTGAGCCGCGCTCTGGAGGACAACCTGCCCGGCGGCAAGAGCCGGGGGGCTGCCCGCCTGCGCCAATGAGGAGGGAGCCATGCCCATCAATTTACAGAAGGCGGAGTTCATCCTCTCCGCCGCCTCCCCCAAGGACTTTATCCGGGATGAGCTGCCCCAGGTGGCCTTTGCCGGCCGCTCCAACGTGGGCAAGTCCTCCGTTATCAACCGGCTGCTGAACCGGAAGAATCTGGCCCGGGTGGGGGCCGCCCCCGGCAAGACCACCCACATCAACTACTTCAACATCGACAGGGCCTTTTATCTGGTGGACCTGCCCGGCTACGGCTACGCCAAGGTGTCCAAGGGCGAGCGGGACCGGTGGGGCAAGCTCATGGAGAGCTACTTCGCCGACCGGTCCCAGATGACCCTGGGGGTCATGATCGTGGACTCCCGCCACAAGCCTACGGCGGACGACTGCACCATGGCAAAGTGGTACCGGGACGCGGGCTGCCCCGTGGTGGTGGTGGCCAACAAGCTGGATAAGCTGAAAAAGAGCGAGGTGGAAGGAAACCTCCAGCGCATCCGGGAGACCCTGGAGCTGGGGGAGGACACCCCCTTGATCCCCTTCTCGGCCGAGAAGGGGACGGGCAAGGAGGAGCTGCTCCGCATCATCCTGGCCAGCGTCAAGGAAGTTTAACAAGACATTGCAGCGCCCCGGTTCCCTGTGCGGTACCGGGGCATTTTTATGGAGAGGAGGGAAGCGGTATCAGCTCATCGACCGGGCCTATCCCGACGAGCTGGAGCTGTGAGGGAGGCGGCTGCCCCGGAAAATTTTCCCGGTCCGGTTGCGTTTTTTGGAAAAGCCGGTATAATAAAACCGAAACGACGCTCAGGTCTGGGCGCAGAACAGAGAAAAGTGAGGACAAAACTATGGATTATGCCAAGGAATCCCTCCGCCTCCACGGGGAATGGAAGGGAAAAATCGAAGTGATCGCCACCGTGCCCGCCAACGACAAGGAGTCCCTGTCCCTGGCCTACACCCCCGGCGTGGCCCAGCCCTGCCTGGAGATCCAGAAGCACCCGGAGAAGAGCTATGAGCTCACCCGCCGCCACAACCTGGTGGCCGTCATCACCGACGGCACCGCGGTGCTGGGCCTGGGCGACATCGGCCCCGAGGCCGGCATGCCCGTGATGGAGGGCAAGTGCGTCCTCTTCAAGCGCTTTGCCGATGTGGACGCCTTCCCCCTGTGCGTCAAGACCAAGGACGTGGACGAGTTTGTCCAGACCGTCTACAACATCTCCGGCTCCTTTGGCGGCATCAACCTGGAGGACATCGCCGCCCCCCGGTGCTTTGAGATCGAGCGCAAGCTGAAGGAGAGGTGCGACATCCCCGTCTTCCACGACGACCAGCACGGCACCGCCATCATCGCTCTGGCCGGCCTCACCAACGCCCTGAAGGTGGTGGGCAAGAAGAAGGAGGACGTGAAGGTGGTGTTCTCCGGGGCCGGCTCCGCCGCCATCTCCATCACCAAGCTGCTGCTCCAGGCCGGGTTCCAGGACATCACCCTGTGCGACAAGTTCGGCGCCCTGTACGAGGGCAACCCCGAGATGAACTGGGCCCAGCAGGAGATCGCCAAGGTCACCAACCGGGAGAAGAAGCAGGGCAAGCTGGCCGACCTGATGGTGGGGGCCGACGTGTTCATCGGCGTGTCCGCCCCCAACCTGGTCACCCCCGACATGGTGCGGACCATGAACAAGGACGCCATCGTCTTCGCCTGCGCCAACCCCACCCCGGAGATCTTCCCCGACGACGCCAAGGCGGGAGGAGCCCGGGTAGTGGCCACCGGCCGCAGCGACTACCCCAACCAGATCAACAACGTGCTGGCTTTCCCGGGCATTTTCCGGGGCGCTCTGGACGTGCGGGCCAGCGACATCAACGAGGAGATGAAGATGGCCGCCGCCCAGGCTCTGGCCGCCGTCATCCCCGACGAGGAGCTCTCCGAGGACAACATCATCCCCAAGCCCTTCGACCCCCGCGTGGTCCCCGCCGTGGCCCAGGCCGTGGCCGAGGCCGCCCGAAAGACCGGCGTCGCCCGCAAGCTTTCTTGAAAGAAAGCTTGGCAAAGAACTTTGTGCAAAACTTCGTTTTGCCTCTGTGAGAACTGTCAGGTTTCGGAGGGAAAGATAGTGTGAAAGGGAACCGTCAGAGTTTCCTGGAGGTGAATTGGCCGAAGACCAAGAGAAGCCGGCCTGGGCCGTTCACGTGCAGTCAATCCGCGTTTCGCAGCGAAGCGGAGAATGCGGTGCAAAAGAACGTTATGTCCCTGGTTTCCTGAAAGAAAAGAAGCAAAAAACTTTGCGAGACTTTCCCAGGAGGTATTTTATGAGGGCATTCGATTATCTGTTTTTGCTGGGTGTGCTGTTTCTTCCGTCGTTAATTTACGATTTGCTTTTCGGACATGAAGCGTTTCGAAATCTGCTGCGGGATAAAATTCGCTTGATTGAGCTTTGTGTGATTTCTTTCGTTTTAGTTGGAATAGTCCGGCTTGTTTTAGCCAGCTATCTTATGATCAGAGAGCTGCCTCTGGCCGCGAAATTTTAATCCTTGGAGCCAACCGGGCGGGGGAGGAGTGCATCCCTCCTCCGCCTGTTGGCATATCACGAAGAAAGGCGGGAAGCGCGGTGAAGCGTGGACTTGAGAAGACCTCCTAAAATCCAATCAATTTTAGGAGGTAAATGAGATGAACTTTACACCAGTGGACTGGAATAGCTGGGAGCGGGCGGAGGTGTTCCGCCACTTTATCCGGGATCTGCGCTGTGTCATGAGCCTGACAGTGGAGGTAGACATAACCGATTTTCTGCGGGCCGTCAAGGGGAGAGGGCTGGCCTTCTACCCGGCCATGATCTGGGTGACAAGCACGGCGGTCAACCGCCGGGCGGAGCTGCGCATGGGCTGGGATTCAGGTGGAAATCCCGGCATTTGGGATGCGGTCTCCCCGTACTACGCCCAATTTTACCGGGAGGACAGCCGGTTTGCCAAACTGGTCACCGAGTACGACCCGGACTTCTCCGTCTTTTACGAGCGCTTTCAGGAGGATCAGGTCCGCTTTGCAGGCTGCCGCGGCTTTGACCAGCGGGAGCTTCCACCCAACACCTTTGACCTGTCCTGCCTGCCCTGGGTCCACTACAAATCCTTTGACATGCACATCTTTGATGAGGGGACGTATCTGGCTCCGGTAATCACCTGGGGCAGGTATGAGGACGACGGACGGGGAAGAATTACCCTGCCGCTGTCTCTGAACATCCACCACGCGGCGGCGGACGGCTTCCACCTGTGCCGCTTCTTTGCCGATGTGGAGGAGGAGCTGGCAAAATTTTAGCCGGGCCCTCCCACTGCAAAAAGGAGGTTGAAGAGGGATATGGACGCAAATCGCCGTTTTTATCGATTGATCCAAATTTTTGCTGCGGTATGGGGGCTGTCTGTGGCGGTGTTTTGGCTCTTTTGCAGAGACCCCCAGATGGCGATGCTCCATGTCATAGTGGTGCAGTACCTGTTTCTGCCGGTGCTCACCCTCCTCCTGTCGTTTTTCCTGGGCAGAGAGGGACTGTCCATCCGACAGATTGGCTGTGTGCTGCTGGGCTTCTCTGCCGCATATCTGCTGTGCCGGCTGCTCACCCTGTCCCTGCTGGAATATCTCCTCTCAGGCGCCGCCGCGCTGCCGGGCCTGTACGATGTTCTTGCGATTCTGTTCCTTTCTGCCGTCGGGCTTCTGATCGGCGCGGCGTCAAAAAAGAAACATTTGACTTGACGCTTCCCAAAGTGCTGCACCATAGCCCCCCGACAATCGGACTTGTGATATGCCCAGGGAAAAACACCCCGGGAGCGTTGGCTCGGAACCACAGGCGCAGGCACGGAACTGCACCAGCCGCAATTTTTGCAAGCCCAGGGCCCAGTGGCCCGGTGGGAATTTAGATCGTCACTCAGATTTTGCGCGCCGGAAATTCTCTTGAGACTTTCAAGCATGTGTCCCTCGTAATGGGGGACCGGGGGTAAGCGGTCCTATGGGCACGAAGTGCCCGTCGGCCGCGTCCCCCGGGGGCGTTTTGGTCACTTTGCCGCCATGGGCAAAGTGACCCGCCGCCCGGGACTAAGGTCCAGAAAAATAGCAGCCCTTTCCCTGGCGGCGGAATCACAGCGCGCTCAGAAAGCCCTGCCCCGTGCCTAAAAACACAAGCCGAAAAAGGAAACCGCCCCTTGACAATCCCTCAAAACTGTGTTACAGTTCCCTTACTGCGAGGAAAAGGATGTTAGCAGAGCGCGTCCCTGCCCAGAGAGCCCCCGGTAGGTGAAAGGGGGAGAGGGAGCTTTGTGAAGTTACCCCTTGGAGCAGCCGCCTGAACAGCCGGGAAAGAGGCCCAGTAGGGGACAGGCCGGGTTCGCCCGTTACCGCGTGGGAGTTTTGAAGAACTCCGTGAGGCCCGCTGCCGCGAGGGGCGGGCGAACCAGAGGTGGTACCGCGTTTGCATCAAATGCCCTCTGTCCGGAAAACCCGGGCAGAGGGTTTTCTGTTTGTCCCAGCTTGTGTTTGGAGGATTGGAAGAAACTATGGAAGTGAGTCGGCGGACAGGGGTGCTGTTCGTTTTCATCGCGGCGGTGCTGTACAGCATCGGGGGACTGTGCATCAAGGTGATCCCCTGGAGCGGAATCGCCATCAACGGCGGGCGCACCGCCATCGCCCTGGTGGTGATCGGGGCGTTTCTGGCGGCCACCAAGCACCCGCCCCGTCTGAACCGCTGGATTTTCCTGGGGGCCGTGTGCGTGTTCGGCACCAACCTGCTGTATGCGGTGGCCAACAAGCTGACCACGGCGGCCAACACCATCGTGCTTCAGTTTACCGCCCCTATTTTCGTCATTGTGTTCTCCCTGCTGTTCTGGCACAAGCGGCCCAGGAGGCTGGACCTGATCGCCTGCGCGGTGGTGTTCGGCGGGGTGCTGTTCTTCTTCGTGGACAGCCTGGAGATGGGGGGCGGACTGGGCAACTTCCTGGCCCTCCTGTCCGGGGTGTCCTACGCCGGGGTCTTTCTGATGAACGACATGCCCGACAGCGACGCTCTCTCCTCGGTGTTCTGGGGGGAGGTCCTCTCCTCGGTGACCGGCCTGCCCTTCCTGCTCCAGGAGACGGAGTTTCCGCCCACCGCCATCCTCAGCCTGGTGGTCCTGGGGGTATTCCAGGTGGCCCTGGCCTATATCCTGCTGGCCATCGGCCTGAAGACCACGCCCCCGGTGATGGCCAGCCTGGTATCCGGCATCGAGCCGGTGCTCAACCCCATTCTGGTGGCGGTATTCTATCAGGAGTATATGGGCCCCTTCGCCCTCGTGGGCGCGGCAGTGGTCATTGTGGGCGTGGTGGGGTACAATGTGATCCAGGCCCGGCAGACAGCCAAATCCCATTCATAGTCCTTTGAGCCGGAGGGCTCTGGCGATACTAAAACTTTTTTCGGATTCCAAGGATCGACCCCAACGGAACGGCCGTTGTCCGGCCCCTGGTGAAAAATCTCTGTGAAGAAATTTTTTCGTAGGGGCGGCACACCTGGGCCGCCCGCAGGTGGGGCGGGAAATTTGGACCGGAGCAAAAATCAACATGAAGGAGTAAGATCGATGACCTGTTACGAAGAACTGAAAGCCCGCGGACTGATTGCCCAGGTGACCAACGAGGAGGAGATCTCCAAGATGGTCAACGAGGGGAAGGCCGTTTTCTATATCGGCTTTGACCCCACCGCCGACTCCCTCCACGTGGGCCACTTCATGGCCCTGTGCCTGATGAAGCGGCTGCAGATGGCGGGCAACCGGCCCATCGCCCTCATCGGCGGCGGCACCGGCTATATCGGCGACCCCTCCGGCCGCACCGATATGCGCAGCATGATGACCCCCGAGACCATCCAGCACAACTGCGACTGCTTCAAGAAGCAGATGGAGCGCTTCATCGAGTTCGGCGAGGGCAAGGCCCAGATGGTGAACAACGCCGACTGGCTGCTGAAGCTGAACTATATCGACCTGCTGCGGGACGTGGGCGCCTGCTTCTCGGTGAACAACATGCTCCGGGCCAAGTGCTATGAGCAGCGCATGGAGAAGGGCCTGTCCTTCCTGGAGTTCAACTATATGATCATGCAGTCCTACGACTTCTACTACCTGTTCCAGCACTACGGCTGCAACATGCAGTTCGGCGGCGACGACCAGTGGTCCAACATGCTGGGCGGCACCGAGCTCATCCGCAAAAAGCTGGGCAAGGACGCCCACGCCATGACCATCACCCTGCTCCTCAACTCCGAGGGCAAGAAGATGGGCAAGACCGCCAAGGGCGCCGTGTGGCTGGACCCGGAGAAAACCTCCCCCTACGAGTTCTATCAGTATTGGCGCAACGTGGGCGACGACGACGTGCTCAAGTGCCTGCGCATGCTCACCTTCCTGCCCCTGGAGCAGATCGATGAGATGGACAAGTGGGAGGGCAGCCAGTTGAACACCGCCAAGGAGATCCTGGCCTTTGAGCTCACCAAGCTGGTCCACGGCGAGGAGGAGGCCCAGAAGGCCCAGGACGCCGCCAAGGCGCTGTTTGTGGGCGGCGGCGATATGAGCAACGTGCCCGCCACCACCCTCACCGAGGCCGACCTCACCGACGGCTCCATCGGCATCCTGGATCTGATGCTCAAGTGCAAGCTGGCCCCCTCCAAGAAGGAGGCCCGCCGCCTGGTGGAGCAGGGCGGTGTGGAGGCCAACGGCGAGAAGGTCGCCGATGTGGCCCAGAGCTACACCCCCGCCGACTTCCAGGGCGATGGCCTGATGCTCAAAAAGGGCAAGAAGGTCTTCCATCGGGTGCAGATGTAATTTTGTTTTTGGCTTTCAATCTATGAAAGTGCCCCCGGTTCCGGCAGCTTTTGCGGAACCGGGGGCATTTTTATTTTCAAATGGGTATCTCAATAAGCCTTCCCCCTGGGGGGAAGGTGCCCCAGTGCGCACACTGGGGCGGATGAGGGGGCAGATTTTGGATTGGGTTCGTTATATGCAGAGGGAATTTCGCCGCCTGCGGGCGGCGAGTTACTTTGCCCACGGCGGCAAAGTAACCAAAACGCCGCTGGGGGACGCGGCCGACGGGCACTTCGTGCCCATAGGACCGCTTACCCCCAGTCCCCCATTACGGGGGACGCGTACCTGTAAGATAGAAGAAAATTTCCGGCGCGCAAAATCTGAGTGGCCATCTAAATTCCTGCCGCCCCACTGGGGGGCTGGCTAAGAGGAAAATTAAAGCCGGTGCGATTTCCGTTCTGCGCCTGGCTTTGCCGAGCAGTCGTTTGCTGCCGCTGGGCGTAGGGGCGGCACACTGGGCCGCCCAATTTCGATATGAAATTAGACCTATTGCGCGTAGGGGCCAATGTCCCCATCGGCCCGTCGCCGAGTGTGTTGCCGGGGAGATGGGATCGTTTTTGAGTGCACCGTGGGGCGTTTTCTGCCTCTTTTAGTTCATCGATACACCCGTTCCAGCCGCGCTCCCAGGCGGGAGAGCAGCTCGTTGGTGATGGTGCCGCACCGGACGGCCAGCTCCTCCGCCCACAGCTCGTTGGCCCCGTCCCGGCCGATGAGGGTGACCACGTCCCCCGGCGCGGCCTCGGGCAGGTCGGTCACATCCACCAGCAGCTGGTCCATGCACATCCGCCCCACCATGGGGCAGAAGGCCCCCCGGATGAGCACCCGGCCGCCCTTCTGGGACAGGTTCCGGGGCAGGCCGTCGGCGTAGCCGATGGTGACCACGGCCAGCCGGGTCTCCCGCCGGGCCTGAAAGGCCAGGCCGTAGCCCGCCCCCTGTCCGGGCTGAATGGTGCGCACCGAGGCCACCCGGGCCCGGAGGGACAGGACCGGCTTCAGGGGCAGGCGGCGCTGGGTGGGGGAGAGGTCGCTGTACACTCCGTAGAGGGCGATCCCCGCCCGGGCGTAGCCGCAGGGCTGGGGCGGCAGGTTGAGCATCCCGTAGCTGGCCTGGATATGGACCGCCCCCGGGTCCAGGCCCTGCTCCCGCATCCAGTCCAGTGTGCCGTAAAAGCGGGCGAGCTGTTTTTGGGTGAAATCCACCTGGTCCGGCTCCAGGGAGTCGGACACGCACAGGTGGGAGAAGGTGCCGGTGATGCGCAGATGTTTCAGCCGGTACAGCCGCTGGATGGCCGCCCGGTCCTCCGCCGGGACGCCCAGCCGGTGCATCCCCGTGTCCAGGGCCAGGTGGACCTGGACCGGCTTCCCCTGGGCGGCCAGGGCCCGGCCGTGGGCCTCGTCGGCCACCGTCTGAGTGAGCCGCCACCGCCGGAGCAGGGGCACCTCCCGGGGCGGGGTGTAGCCCAGGATGAGGATGGTCCCCCGGACCCCGTGCTTCCGGAGGGAGATGCCCTCGGACAGGGAGGCCGCGGCGAAGGCCCGCACCCCCTCCTTCCAAAGCCGCCGGGCCGTTGGGCCCGCCCCGTGGCCATAGCCGTCCGCCTTCACCACCGCCATGAGCCGGCACTCCGGGGCGAGGGTGCTCTCCAGGGTCCGGGCGTTGCGGGCCAGGGCCTCCAAGTCCACCTCCGCCCAGGCACGGCCACGCGGATCGGGCCGGATGGGCCGCAGTCCGTCCAGCATCAGCGCCATTCCGGTGGTGAGGGCCAGCACGGCGCAGAAGTGACCCAGGCTGTTTTGTACGAAAATGCCCTCCAGGCCCGCCGCCTCGGCGCCGCCTCGCACCAGCACGATGGACCAGGGGTGGAGGAGGTAGACCAGCAGGGACACCCGCCGGGCCCGTTTGTCCTCACCCCGGTTCTCTCCCAAAAGCAGGGAGAACAAAAAGACCATGCACAGGGGGAGGAGCAGGTACATGCTGTCATGGCGGGGCCAGTCGAGGCCCCGGAGCCAGAGTGCCTCCAGGCTCATGCCCAGGAGGGACAGAGCGAAGCCCGCGGCGGAGATCCGGCGGCTCCACCGGAACCCCGCCGCCCCCAGCAGGAGAAAGAGGGGGGCGAAGAACAGGCCGTTCCGGGTGTAGGAGAACACCAGAAAGATACCGCCGTACATGGTTTTCAACGCCGGGACAGCGGCTGTAAAGCCATAATAGCTGTCGCCGCCCACGCCCACCAGATAGAGGAGGACGGCCAGGGACAGGGCGGCAGGGGCGGGGAGCCGGGCCAGATTTCGCGCGATCACCACCCCCAGGAGGACCGCCGGGAAGTACCACAGGTGGTACAGGGTGCCGTCCAGCAGCAGCTTCTGGAGTCCCTGGAGGGGGGAGGAGAAGCCCCCGTTGTACCAGTTTAAAGGCAGGTAGAGGACCACCGCCAGGGCATACACCAGGGCGGTCTTTTTCAGAAATTTCCCCGTGTGCGCCCAATTTCTCTGGGAGAGAAAATACCCGCTGACCATGAAGAAGAAGGGGACGGCCACCCGGGCCAGCACCCGGGTGAGCCAGAAGTCCGCCCCCGGCGCGAAGGAGTCCAGGGGGGAGGTGTGGTTGCACACCACCAAAAAAGCGGCCAGCAGGCGGAACCAATCCAGGGCGGGGGAGAGGCGCTTTCTGCTCATAGCCCGCCCTCCCACAGGGTGAGGATAAACCCGCCCTGGTTATCCCCGGAGACCTGCCAGCAGCCCTCGGGCACCTCGGTCTGAATCTCCTCCCCGGGACAGGGGAGCCAGGACACCCGGGCGGTGCGGCCATTGGACAGGCGGCATACCTTTACACCGCTTTGCAGGAAGGGGACGTACTCCTCCAGGCACAGGCGGTTCTCCTCCATGAGCAGGGCGTGGGGCACCCCCACATACCGAAAGTGCCAGGGCTCCTCGGCGATGCGGGTGACCGCCTCCTTCTCCCGGCGGTAGCGCTGAATAAAGCCGTATCGGGCGGCCAGGCGGCGGAAGGTCCCGCAGGGGCCCTCGTCGGGAAAGTCGGGGCGGATGAAGTCGATGCTGGGGGCGGCCTTGGCCAGGTCCATGGCCAGGCCGGTCTGGTGCTCGCTGCACCCGGGGAAGGCCACGTACTGCCGGGTGAAGGTCTCTCCCTCTTTTGCTAACGTGTCGTCCCAGATGGATTGCTGTTCCCCAAAGCTGCGCCAGCCGGACACGGGGACGATGGTCCCTCGGCCTCCGGCGGCCTGGATGCAGGCGGACAGCAGTTTTCCCGCCCGGCGCTCCATGCGGATGTCCGGATAGGCGGCGTCCAGGGGGATGAGCTCGGGCGTTTCGATCTCCTGGAGGGGGTGGTCCCGATTCACCAGGATCAGGGGCCCGCGAAAGCTCTGAGACCGATGGAGGGTAAGGTGTTTCATCCTGTCACCCTCAGTGTGATGATCTGGTCCACCAGGGCGGAGAAGTCCAGCCCGATCCCCTTCATCATGGTGGGGTAGCGGCTGTGGGAGGTGAAGCCGGGGATGGTGTTCACCTCGTTGAAGACGATCTTCCCCTCCGGGGTGAGGAACAGGTCCACCCGGGCGAACACCCGGCAGTCCAGGGCCCGGTAGATGGCTTTGGCCGCCGCCTGAATCTCCGCCGCCTTTTCCTGGGGAATCCGGGCGGGGCAGTGGATAGCGGAGGTCTTCAGGGTGTACTTCTCCTCAAAATTGAAGAAGCCGCCGGACAGCTCGATCTCGTCCACCAGTCCCACGGTGAGCTCCTCATTGCCCAGCACGGCGCAGCCCACCTCAAAGCCGGGGACGGCCTCCTCCAATAAAACCTCCCGGTCATGGCGGAAGGCCTCCTCCACGGCGGGGATGAGGCCCTCCGGCCCCTCCAGGCGAGTCACCCCGAAGGAGGAGCCCGCCCGCACCGGCTTGACAAACAGGGGATAGCCGATGGATCGGGCGGCCTCGGCCAGGGCTTCCGGGGCAGAGGGGTGGGTGACCACCGTCCCCTTTGGGACGGCCGCCCCCGCCAGGGCGGCCAGCTGGTGGGAGCGGACCTTGTCCATGCACAGGGCGCTGGACAGGGTGCCGCAGCCGATGACCGGCACCCCAGCCAGCTCAAAGAGACCCTGAACGGTGCCGTCCTCCCCATTCTTGCCGTGGAGTATCGGGAAAACAGCTGCAAAGGGAATCTCCTGTCCACTTCCGTCCAACAGCAGCAGAGCGCAGTTTCCACGGTCCAGCCGCAGGGTGCAGGGGACGCAGTCCGGGCTCTCCCGCCAACGGTCCTGGGGGATGGCCTCCAGGGGGCCGGGGTACCAGTACCAGGCCCCGTCTCGGGTGATGCCCACCGGGATGGGCCGGTATTTTTCCGGGTCCATGTGGGAGAGGACGGCGTGGGCGGACTCCAGCGACACCCCGTACTCGGTGGAGCACCCGCCGAACAGGACCAAAATATCCATGGGTTTCATAGAAAAGACCTCCTAAAACGGCAAAACGCCTTGCTTGGATGATCCAATCCTACCAGAGCAAGGCGTTTTTTGTTTGAAGGTTTTCCCATGGGGAGCTTGTGATTTTCCCGAAAAATTCTTGCGAATTTCTTACGGAGACAGAAAAATTCCAGCCGCCGGCTGTGCCGGCGGCTGGACAGGCATGCTGTTCGGTTACAGAGAAGTCTTGATGCGCTCCACGGCCTGGCGGGTGGCATCCGCGTCGCCGAAGGCGGTGAGGCGGATGTACCCCTCGCCGCTGGGGCCGAAGCCCGCGCCGGGGGTGGTGGCCACGTTGGCCTGATCCAGCAGCAGGTCGAAGAACTCCCAGGAGCCCATGCCGTTGGGCGTTTTCAGCCAGATGTAGGGGGCGTTCACACCGCCGAAGCAGGTGAGACCGGCGGCGGTGAGGCCGTCCCGGATGACCTTGGCGTTGTTCTGGTAGTAGGCGATAGACGCCCGGGTCTGCTCCTTGCCCTCGGGGGTGTAGATGGCGGCCGCGCCCCGCTGGACCACGTAGGGCACACCGTTGAACTTGGTGCACTGGCGGCGGTTCCACAGGGCATTGAGCTTGGCCCCGTCCCGCTCCAGCTCCATGGGCACCACGGTGTAGGCGCAGCGGTTGCCGGTGAAGCCGGCGGTCTTGGAGTAGGACCGGAACTCGATGGCGCAGGTGCGGGCGCCCTCCACCTCATAGATGGTGTGGGGGATGTTGTCCTCGGTGATGAAGGCCTCGTAGGCGGAGTCGTACAGGATGACCGCCCCGTTCTCATTGGCGTAGTCCACCCAGACCTTCAGCTGCTCCTTGGTGGCCACCGCGCCGGTGGGGTTGTTGGGGAAGCACAGGTAGATGATGTCCACCTTCTCCTTGGGGGGCTGAGGGGTAAAGCCGTTCTCCTCTACACAGGGCATATAGACCAGCTTGGACCAGCGGCCCAGCTCGGCCTGGTACTCGCCCGCCCGGCCGGCCATGGCGTTGGTGTCCACATACACAGGGTACACCGGGTCACACACGGCCACCACGTTGTCCACCCCGAAGATGTCGCCGATGTTGCCGCAGTCGCTTTTGGCGCCGTCGGAGACGAAGATCTCCTCGGGCTTCATGTCCACGCCCCGGGCGGCGTAGTCGTGCTGGGCGATGGCCTCCCGCAGGAAGTCGTAGCCCTGCTCGGGGCCGTAGCCGTGGAAGCCCTCAAAGGTGCCCATCTCGGTGACGGCCTGGTGCATGGCCTCAATGACCGCGGGGGCCAGGGGGCGGGTCACGTCGCCGATGGACAGCTTGATGATCTTGGCCTCCGGATGGGCGGCGGAGTAGACGGAGATCCGCCGGGCCACCTCGGAAAACAGATAGCTGCCGGGGAGCTTCAGGAAGTTCTGATTTACCTTTGTCATATGCTGCACTCCTTTTTCAGGCAGGATTTGTGTGCCATGTCTGTTATTATCCCCGATGGAAGGGCCCTTGTCAACGGTTATTTCCCCGGTTTCTAGGGCCTAAAGGGCCAATTTCTCGGCTTCCCATTCCCGTAAAAGTGTGATACAATAAACTGATTTCTTATGTGCAGAGACTTGCAGGGAGGTCGGCATGATCGTATTGGGCATCGACCCCGGGGTGGCCACCATCGGCTTTGGGGTCATCCGGGCGGAGCGGCAGAAGAATACCTTGATCCAGTATGGGGTCATCACCACCCCGCCGGGCATCCCCCTGTCCAACCGGCTTTTGCAGATCTCCAACGACATGGAGGAGCTGATCCGCACCTTTCACCCGGATGAGATGGCGGTGGAGGAGCTCTTCTTCACCAAAAACATCACCACCGGCATCGCCGTGGCCCACGGCCGGGGGGTCATCCTCCTGGCGGCGGAGAAGCTGGGGGTGCCCATCTTTGAGTACACCCCCATGCAGGTGAAGCAGGCGGTGGTGGGCTATGGCGGGGCGGACAAGCGGCAGGTGATGCTCATGACCCAGCGGCTTCTGGGCATGAAGCAGATCCCCCGGCCCGACGACGCCGCCGACGCCCTGGCCATCGCCATCTGCCACGGCCGGTCGGCCACCAGTCTGCTGAACACCGAGCGGGCCTTTGACCCAAGCCGGTATGACACGAGATGAGACTCCGTCTCATCTCGTCAATTAGGAGTTAGGAATTAGGAATTTTGGTGTGCGCCTGGCGGCGCACCTTGAAATGGGCGGCAAAGCCGCCCGGGATCTCGCGCGAGCGCGCGTTTCATAGGTCCGGCAAAGTCGGACTCCACAATTCCTAATTCCTAATTTGAACGAAGGGAGCTTAACTATGTTCTACTATCTCTCCGGCACCGTGGCCCATGTGGAGCCCTATCTGGCCGTCATCGACTGCGGCGGGGTGGGCTACGCCTGCCGCACCACCAGCTATACCCTGTCCGCTCTGAAAAAGGGGGAGAAGGGGAAGCTCTTCACCTATCTGAGCATCCGCCAGGACGGAGTGGACCTGTTCGGCTTTGCCACTCAGGAGGAGCTGAACCTGTTCCAGCAGCTCACCTCCGTGTCTGGGGTGGGCCCCAAGGCGGCGCTGTCCATCCTGTCCGCCAGCACCCCGGCCAATCTGGCCCTGAGCATCATCACCGGGGACGAGAAGGCCCTCACCGTGGCTCAGGGCATTGGCAAAAAAATCGCCCAGCGCATCATCCTGGAGCTGAAGGACAAGCTGGCCAAGGGCCAGACCGCCTCCATCCAGGGGGAGAGCTACGGCGGCTCCGGCATCACCGTCATTCCGGAGAACAAGCTGTCCGAGGCCTCTGCCGCCCTGGCGGTGCTGGGCTACTCCCAGGGGGAGATCAACCTGGCCCTGAAAGGCGTCGACCTGGACGCCCTCACTCTGGAGCAGGTCATCAAAGAGGCCTTGAAGAAGATGATGAAGGGGTAAGGGACAATGCAGAATGCAGGAATGCAGAATGCAGAATGAGTGTGGAAGAGTACGGGGAGGGAGGTAGCATGGGACTGCTGCTTGCGGAACTGGCGGTGACAGCTCTGTTTGTCGGGCTGGGCGTCCTGTTCTCCAAAGGGAAGGGGGCCTTTCTCATCGCCGGGTACAACACCATGCCCAAGGAGAAAAAGGCCCGGTACGATAAGAATGCCCTGTGCCGGTTTATGGGGAAGCTCATGTTCGCCCTGGCGGCCTGCTGGGTCCCCGTGGCCCTGGGGACCGCGCTGGGACTGGGGTGGCTGTACGGGGCGGGGATCGCCGCCTATCTCCTGGTCATCGGGGGAGGACTGATTTACGCCAACACCGGACACCGGTTCCAGAAAAGGACGGACGGCGGTGGAAAGGAGCGTCTGAGGGAACTATGAAGAAAAGACGATGGCCCCTGATAGTTGCGGGTCTGCTGGCGGTTGTCTTAGCGGGGACGTACCTTCGGGCCCAATATTTCGGTCCCATGACCTGTCCGGCCTCGGAGGTGGGCATGGCGCAGTACGCCGAGGACCTGTTTAACCGGGAGATCACGGTGCTGAAAACCGCGCGGGAGGGCAGGGCCTGGGCCATGCTCTATGAGGAGGCGTCCACCCAGGACCGGTATCTGATGACCTTTGAGAGCCGGCTGTTTGGGCTGCGCCTGCGGCAGATGGGGATGAATACCTTCTCCGAAGATGGAAGGCTGTACCTGTCCGGCGGCTGGCAGACGGGGACGTTATTAGGCTCCAAATGCGTTGTAGAAATCTACGGCGATAACCGGGGCGGCCAGATCGAGAGCTATGTCCTCGCTGACGCGCCACAGGCGGCCCGAGAAAATCTGGAGGCGGACTATATTCTGGACCTCTACATTCTGGACGGGGTGGAGTCGCTTCCGAAGGAGCTGACACAAATTCCCTCCACGTAAAACTGGAAAGGAAAATCGTGGTATGGCCCAATTTGAATGCACATTTCCCAGTGCCTATTCATTTGACGATATTTTGCAGTATTTCCATGCCCATCTTACCAAAAACCACTGGGAATACACCGGGGGCAGCGACTATGCCTCCGGCCGCGTCCGGGTCGCCGTCCGGGTGTATGAGCGGTACAGTGTGATGGGGGACAACTATCTGAGCTTGACAGTGACGCTGGTCAACGACGGCGGGGATACCTTCGCCTCCGCCATCTCCGCCGCCGGGCGGGGAAACGGCCTGGGGGTCGTCTTCAACTGGGGCGAGGACAAATTTTTGGAGATTTTTTCCGACGGCGCAAACATGTTTGAGGGAATGAAGGTCCTGAAAAAGGGTTAGAAGGAGTTGAGACCCAATGGCCAAATATGAAAAGCATTTCCGTGGTGATTTTACCCAGGTTCTGTCCCAGATCGACCAGGCGGTGATGGAGGGCAGCTCCTCCGCCTCTCTGGAGGACAGCAGCGATATGTACTGCGGGGATGCCCGCTGCGCCGTCCGGGTGTACGAGCGGTACAGCTGGAGCGGCGGCAACCGGGTGAGCCTGAGCGTGACCCTGTTCGGAGTGGGGGACGAGCTGATGCTGTCCGCCATCACCGCTGGGGGCAGTCAGGCCATGTTCTTTAAAGTGAACACCTGGGGGGAGGAGGCCTTCCTGGATTCCATCCGGGAGACGCTGGAGCGGCTGTGAGCTTCTCCGCCTTTTATTGACCTACAGACAGGAAGTGAACCCATGGCAATCGATTTTTCCAACACAGACTTTGAGCCGGAGGCGCTGGACGAGCCCCTGGTGACCACCTCCCTCACCCGGGAGGACGAGGGGGAGTACTCCCTCCGGCCCAAGACCCTGCGGGAGTACATCGGCCAGGAGAAGGCCAAGGGCAATCTGGAGGTGTTCATCCAGGCGGCCAAGATGCGCCGCGAGCCTCTGGACCACGTACTCCTCCACGGTCCCCCGGGGCTGGGCAAAACCACCCTCAGCGGCATCATCGCCAACGAGATGGGGGTGAACATCCGCATCACCTCCGGACCGGCCATCGAGAAGGCGGGGGACCTGGCCGCCCTGCTCACCAATCTGAATGAGAACGACATTCTCTTTGTGGACGAGATCCACCGCCTGAACCGGTCGGTGGAGGAGGTCCTGTACCCAGCCATGGAGGACTACGCCATCGATATCATCATCGGCAAGGGGCCGTCCGCCAACTCCATCCGCCTGGACCTGCCCAAGTTTACCCTCATCGGGGCCACCACCCGGGCGGGCCAGCTGTCCGCCCCTCTCCGGGACCGGTTCGGGGTGACGTTAAGGCTGGAGCTTTACACCCCGGAGGAGCTCTCCCTCATCGTCACCCGGTCCGCCGGCATTCTGGAGGTGCCCATCGAGCCCGACGGGGCCATGGAGATTGCCAAGCGCTCCCGGGGCACTCCCCGCATCGCCAACCGGATGCTCCGGCGGGTGCGGGACTTCGCCCAGGTGAAGGCCGGGGGCGTCATCACCAAGAAGGTGGCCGACGAGGCCCTCACCGCCCTGGAGATCGACCACCTGGGGCTGGACGCCATTGACCACCGGATGCTCCGAAGCATTATTGAGAACTACCGGGGCGGGCCGGTGGGCCTGGAGACCCTGGCCGCCACCATCAACGAGGAGGCGGTCACCCTGGAGGACGTGTACGAGCCCTACCTCATGCAGCTGGGCTTCCTCACTCGCACCCCAAGGGGCCGGTGCGTCACCCCCAAGGCCTATCAGCACCTGGGCCTGCCCGTACCCGGGGGAGAGGGCAGCGGCAGCTTGGACCAGCTGAGTTTTTAAGCCGTTCCATTGGGGGGAATTGACGCAGTCTGTTCGTTTTCCACATATTGATTGCGCAGGGGAGTTTCGCCGCCTGCGGGCGGCGAGTGACTTTGCCCGCGGCGGCAAAGTCACCAAAACGCCGCCGGGGACGGCTCAGGATGGACACTTCGT
>JABLTR010043993.1_pt1 | contig 36259 bp, 34 predicted proteins | sample 7160071 | NCBI WGS metagenome assembly JABLTR01 (sample SAMN14651230, study PRJNA627086) | human gut metagenome | isolation source: feces | host: Homo sapiens | reverse complement strand
GACGGCGAGAAGATAAAGCCTCCCTCCCAGAGGGACGTTTGGAATCGTCGCCACCTGTGGTGGATTCAGACGATGAAAAACGCCGAAGGTTGGCGGATGAAGGCAGACGGAAGGAGTAAAAAAGCGGAACGCACATTGAGCGCGTCCCGCCAAGTGTTATTCTATTATACCCGATTCAGGGCAAATGTTCAAGTGCCGTATGCGCCCAGCTCGCTGGACCAGATCATGTCGAACACCGGTTCGGCGTCCGGTTGACCGGCGGGCACGGCGTAGACAAAAACGCTGCTTCCGGCGGGCACGGCGCTCACGGGGAGGGTGTTATCCTCGCTGTAATCGCGCAGAAGGGTCTGCACGCCGTCCGTGGAGAGACAGAAGCGATACAGCGGCGTGACCTGCGTGCCCCGATTGCAGTCCGCGACAAACTGGTCGCCGCGCCGCATCAGCCATGCGTTGGTGACACGATCGACGGAAGCGAGGTACTCCGCGCTGTCTGCGTAGAACCAGCCGTCCACGTCCTCGCCGCCGACGTAGGCGTTGAAAAAGCGCGCGAAGAACGCGCTGAACTTGTCCGCGCCTTCGCCGTTGAGGTGGTACAGGTCGTAGTAATACGCGTCGAGGTTCTCCATGTAATCGGCCTTGACGTATTGAAAATTGTAGCACGGAATGCCGTTTTCCCGGCAGAAGGCCATCAGGCTTTCGCAATAAGGAAGGTATTCCGGCTCGGCCAGCGCGTGCGCCGTCAGATTCGGGAACAGCAGAATCATCAGCTGACTGCCCTTTTCTTCGCAGAGCGCCTTGTAGCGCAGCAGCAGCGCCTTAGTCGGCTCCAGCAGCTCGTAGACATAGCCGTCCGGCATTTCCTCGCGCTGGAGCTTTTCGCGCACGAGATCCGCCACGTCCGGTTCGCGGTCATAGCGCAGAAAGCCGCTTCCCTCGTAGGTCACGGTATCGTCGAGCGTTGGTTTGAGCTTTTCATAGGTTTTCAGCGGATTGAGCCGCAGGCCGACGGTCTTGAGGATGTCCGACAGGGATTCCACGCCGAACTCACGGAACATGAACAGGCGGTCGAGATACAGGCCGTCTTCCCGGCATGCGTCCAGATAATAGGTAATCTTGTCGCGCCAGGAGGAGAGATAGGGCGTGAGCCGGTAGTAAGCCGAGGTATATTCCTTGGCGCTGTTGAGGTTATACGGTTCAAGGCTCAAAACGGTGTAAGCCGGGCTGTTTTTGCGATAGATTTCGCGGGTCAGCGCGATTTCGCCCTGAAGAGACAGGCTGGGCACGGAAGCCGAAAAGGCGGTTAAGCCGGTCTGCTCGCTGACGAGGTTGGCGTTGAGGTGTTCGCCGACGATGGACGAGCCGACGACGGCCAGATCGATGTCGGCGCGGCTTTTCAGCTCGGCGAGCGGAAGCGCGGAATAGGTATCGGTCTGGATGAGCACGGCGTTGGCCAGCAGCACCACCAGCACGAGGATCAGCAGGAACGCGCCGAACCGAAGAAAAGATCGAATGTTTTTGTTCACGAAGGGAAGCCTCCCGAAAAAATCAAACTTGCAGGCAGGGTTCTTCATCCTCGCCGGGGTGGAAATCGAAATGCAGCTCAGGATCGTCTTCGCCGCCCTGCGCGCGGGCATAGACGCGGATGCACGCTCCTGTCAGTTCGCCTTTGGCGCAGGAGAGAATGCCTTCCGTCTGCCAATCGGTCAGCGGGGTTTCCGTTCCTGTGGATTCGTCGCGAAGGAAGAAGCGGTATTCCGACGTGACGCTTGGGCCGTGGTTGCAGTTGGCCAGATACACGTCCCGCGCGCCGTTTTCGCTGGCGGCGCTGACGGTCTGCTCGTCCTGCTCCCAGGCCATGTTCCAGTCTTCCTCCGGATGGTAAGTCTGAATCCAGCAGTTGGGGATGACCGTGACGGACTGGAGGTATTCCCACTTTCCGGAATAGAACCAGCCGCTTGTGTCTTCGCCCGCCTTGAAGGCGTTGAAGAATTTGGAGAAGCAGTAGCTGAAAATATCCGAACCTTCGCCGACCATGTGATACAGGTCGAAATAGTATTCGTCCGTCTTGCGGGGATACAGTTCCGGCCTGGCCAGCGAGAAGTTGACGCACTCGATGTCGTTTTCCTTGCAGAAGCGCATCAGCGCCTCGTTGTAATCCAGAAAGCCGGGGATGGCGAGATTATGCACCGTCAGGTTCGGATAGATGAACACCAGCAGCTTGGAGCCGTTTTGCGCCACCAAATCGCGGTATTCCAGCAGCATCTCTTTGGAACGCGGGAACAGGTCGTAATAATACCCGGTGTATTCGCGGATGATCTGCTGGCGGATGGTCTTTTTGGCGCGGTCTTTCGTGTTGTAGCGCACAAAGCCGCGGCCCTCATAACTCATGCGCTTATCGAGCTTGGGTTTCAGTTTTTCGTAGGTTTCAAACGGCCAGAAATGCAGGCCGACGGTCTTCGTGAAATCCGAAAACGAATCGACGGCGAAGTCGCGGAACATGCACAGCCTGTCCAGATACCATCCGTCCTCCCGGCAGAGGTTCAGATAGTATTTGACGCGCTCGACGGGGGAGGATAGATACGGCATCAGCTCGTACTGCGCCTCGATGCCCTCTTTCACCGTGTCGAACGTGAACGGCTCGACGACGAGCACCGTCCACTCAGGATGATTGGTGCGGTAAAACTCTTTGGTCATCGCCAGATCGGCTTGCAGCGCCGCGCAGGGAATGCCCAGCGAAAAGCTTTCCAGCCCGGTTTCCTTCGTGATCATCTCGGCGTTGAAATGGTCGCGCACGATGGAGGAGCCGACAAACACCATGTCGATGTCGCTGCGCTGCTTCATCTCCGCCAGCGTCAGCCGGGCGTAGGTATCCGTCTTGATGAGAAAGGTGTTGGCAAACAGCAGCACCGGCACAAAGCAAAGGCCGAAGGCGGCGAGGCGAAGCAGGCCGCGGAGCGTTTTGTTTTTCAAATTGCCGCCTCCGATCAGAATACCGCGTACATGAAGCCGGAGTCGGCGACATTGGAGCCGCCGAACGTCGCCAGCACGAAGAGAATGAATACATACAGAATCAGCCAGCGCAGCGCGAGCGGGCGGGAGAGCACGAAGTCGCGCACCTTTACGCCGCGTTCCTGCATGAGGGAGACGATAAAGAGCAGGAACGTCGCAATCAGCAGAATGCGGTAATCCTTCGCGGCAAGTCCGAGGCTGCCGAGCGTGCCGTCGAACAGCTGAGCAGGCTGAAAGGTGAACAGCGTCTTATGCAGCATGTCAAACGCGTCGCAGGCGCGTACGCAGCGGTCGAAATACCAGCCGATGTTGACGACGAGGAACGTGCGCAGAATGCGGAACAGGTGGAAGCCGCCCGAAGCGGTGAGGCGAGGCAGGCGCTCGTTCATCTTTTTATAAACCGGCTCGACCAGCGCGGTGAACGCGAGGATCACGCCATTATACAGGCCCCAAAGCACGTAGTTCATCTGCGCGCCGTGCCAGATGCCGACGAGGAAGAACACCAGAATGTTGCCCAGCGCGGCGGGCAGGGCGCGGGCGATGTGCGTGCCGACTTTCTTTTTGAGCGCCTTGCTCATGCGGGAGACGGGCCGGGTCAGCGCGAAGGGATAGAAAACGTAGTCGCGCATCCAGCTGCCCAGGCTGATGTGCCAGCGCCGCCAGAAGTCGCCGAGGGAGACGGAGAAATACGGCCGCTTGAAGTTCGGCGCGAGCCGGATGCCGAAGAGCTGGGCGATGCCCGTCACCAGATCGATGCCGCCGGAGAAATCCGCGTACTGCTGGAGGGAGTAAAACAGTACGCCGACGACGATGACCGCGCCGCCGTAAGCGCTCTGATTGCCGAAAACGGCTTCCACCAGCGGCAGCGCGCGGTCGGCGATGACCTTCTTTTTGAACAGACCCCAGAGCATCAGCAGCAGCCCGCGCTCGATGTTATCCAGATCAAAGCGGTGCGGCTCAACCAGTTGGCTTTCAAGCTGGTCAAAGCGCGCGATCGGGCCTTGAATGAGCTGCGGGAAGAAGGAGACGAACAGCGCAAACTTCGCCGGGTTCTTTTCCGGCGCGTATTTGGCGTTGTAGACGTCGATGAGATAGCCCATGGATTGGAACGTGTAAAAGCTGATGCCCAGCGGCAGAACCAGCCCCAGCGCCGGGGCATTCTTGCCCGTCAGCGACGCGCCCCATGCCATCACGGGATTCAGATATTTGAGCACGGCCAGCACGCCGAAGTTGAGCAGCAGCACCGCGAAAAACCAGATTCTCTGCGCGGAACGCGTCTTTGCTTTGCGCGCCTTTTTCTCCTCGGCGGTCAGTTCGGCCTTGTGTTCGTGCAGATAAGCTTTGCCGCTTTCGCCGATCCGGCCGATTTTCAGTGCGCCCGCCCACGTCGTCAGCGTCGTAATCAGGATGAAAGGCAGCGCGGACACGCCGCAGGTCAGATAGAAGCCGTAGCTCAGCAGGAGCAGCAGCACCCATCGAAAGCGCAGCGGACAGACGTAATACAGCGCCGCGCCGACGAAGGCGACGGCCAGCAGGACAGAAAGAGACATCGTATATTCCTCTTTTCAATCGTTCTTCATTGGAAACGCTAAGGCAAATCAATCCAATTTATAACTATATCATGGGCGATTCGGAGTGTCAAGAAAAGCGGGTCAAAAAAATGAATTGTCATCCGGTTTCGGCGATGTTATAATAAGACGATATGCGACAGAATTTCGGAGGAATCGACATGCTCACCAGAAGGCCGCCTTTTGTGCAAGAGGGAAACGACAGAATCATGATGCAGGATGGATTCAGCGCGCCTGTGGACAGCGTGCCGCGCCCGCGCTTTTCATCCGCCTGTGCGATGGTGGGGCGGCACGTGATGGATTTTTCCGACAACGGCGACGGCACGCTGACCGCCGTGCGCTGCATCGACCGGCAGGCAGACGATCTGGATATTCAGTTTGAGGCGGGAGCCTGCCCGGTGGTGGCCATCGCGCCGCGCGCGTTTGAGGGATGCGCCGCCCTGCGCCGCGTCATCCTGCCCGAAAGCCTCAGGCAGATCGGCGAAATGGCGTTTTCCGGCTGCGCCCATCTGCGGACGCTGGTCATCCCCGGCGGCGTGCAGCGCGTGGGCACGCTGGCCTTCGCCAAGTGCAGCCAGATGGAGCGGGTGCGCATTGAGCCGGGCGTGGCGCAGCTGGGGCCGAGCTGCTTTTCCAAGTGCGCGGCGCTCAAGCGTGTGGAAATTCCCGCCAGCGTGGCGCAGATCGGCGGCGGCGCGTTCTTCGGATGCAGCAAAGAGCTGAAGCTTTACGGCGCGGAGGGTGTGCCCGCGCAGCAGTATGCCCGGCTGAACGGACTGGCGTTCGATTCCCAAAGCTGGAAGGAAGACGAAGAGCTGGTTCTGCGCGAAGAAGAGGACAGCACGCTGACCGTCATGGGCGCGAGACAGGCCGCGCCGCACCGCATTGAAATCCCAACGGAAATCTGCGGCCGCCGCGTGGCGGCGATTGCGCCGAAAGCGTTTTTCGCCAACGGCACATTGGAGCAGCTGGTCGTGGGCGGCGGCGTTCGCGAAATCGGCGAGAGCGCGTTTTTTGGCTGCCGCCAGCTGATCAGCGTGAGCTTTGAGCGCGGGCTGGAATGCCTGAGGGACAGCGCCTTCGCCGGGTGCGAGAGCCTGACGCAGGTTACGCTGCCGTGGGGAACGGGCGCGGTCGGGCGCATGGCGTTCTTCGGCTGCACGCGGCTTTCGTTTGTCAAAATGCCGACGACAACCCGCGTTTCGGATTTCGCCTTCGACGGCTGCGCGCCGGGTATACGGGTGTTCGGCGGCGTGTATGCAGGGCGAATGGCGGCCAATCCCGCAGGTGAATAAAGACACAGGCATTCCGGCGCTGACAACGCCGGAGTTTTTGACAAAAAGGAGTTATTCATGGATATTGTGCGCAATGGCGAATTTTTACGGCGCGCTGACCGTGCAGCAGGCCTTCCGCATCATTGAACAGCAGAATCCGGGCCTGACGACGCAAGACGAGGTGAGCGCTGTTTTGCACCGCGAGGAAGACGATGCCGCGTCGGCGGCATCAGCATGGAAAGCGCGGTCAACGAGATGAAACCCTATCTGACGACGCAGCGCCTGCTTGAAAAATTTCTTTTGCTCTATACGGAACTGCACAACACGACGCGCATGCCGGAAAATTACGGCCATACCCCGGAGGAACTTTTTGAAAGCGAAAGAATCAGACGCGTGGTGGGACGCAACGATCCCTGCCCCTGCGGAAGCGGAAAGAAATACAAAAAGTGCTGCGGCAGAAACGTGAACTGAAAAAGTTACATCAAGAGGCGTTCGGACGAGGAAAAAATCCGAACGCCTCTTTTTGTTTAAAAAGAAGTAAGTATGAAATCGATTGTGCACGCTATCACTGTTGTAATCACAGCGATAATGCTGCTTGCGGCTCTGACCTGCGGCCGAACTGGCGCGGCATAGCAGGAAACCGCATAAAGGTTATCCGCATATTTTTTCCATGCCCTGCACAGCCTACGGCTTAGAAACAGCGGAGGCGAAGCGATGAGGGCAAAATGGACGGATTTGGCCGTGGAAGCGGCGGGCGGCGCGCTGCGCGAAAACGGCCTGTCGCGCACGGTGGTGAAGGTGGAAAACGAGGAGAGCGCGCAAAAGCTGGGCAGGCCGATGGGAACCTATATCACGCTGGCTTGCGAACAGGCGATGACGGTTTCGCTGGAAACGCGGCGCGCGCTGGCGGCGGAACTGGCGCAGACGCTCCGCGGCATGCTGCCCCCCGACATGAGGACGGCGCTGGTCGTCGGGCTGGGCAACCGAAGCGTGACGCCGGATTCGCTCGGCCCAAGGACGGCGGAACGCGTGCTGGTGACGCGGCACATGGGGGATTGCCTGCCCCGCGGTGTGCCGATGAGCAGCGTGTGCGCCGCTGCGCCGGGGGTGCTCGGCGTGACGGGTATGGAGACGGCGGAAATTCTGCGCGGCATGGTCGCTCATGTCAAGCCGGATGCGGTGATCGCCGTGGACGCATTGGCCGCGCGAAGCTCCAAACGCATTGCCTCGACGATCCAGATCACGGATACGGGCATTACGCCGGGTTCGGGTGTGGGCAACCATCGCAAAGCGCTCGACCGCCGGACGCTCGGCGTGCCCGTGATCGCTGTCGGCGTGCCGCTGGTGGTCTATGCTTCGACCATCGCTTCCGACGCGCTCTGCGCATTGGGCGAAGGCGAAGTGGAGGAAGAGCGCATTGCCGCATGCGTGGAGCGCGTCGTTTCCGAAAAGCTGGGGGAGATGATCGTCACGCCGCGCGATGTGGACGCGCTGGTGGAACGCATGGCGGGCGTGCTGGCGGACGGCATCAATCAGGCGCTGCATCCCAGCCTGAGTTCAAGCGAAATCGCGCAGCTGATGGCGCAGTAGAGGAGGAGAGCCATGAATATGAAAACAGGACTGGCGGCGCTGGTGACCGCGCTGCTCTTGTTGCCGGGGATCGCTCAGGCCGACGAACTGCCGATGAAAGCGGAAGCACCCATCACCCTGACCAGCCCCAGCGCAATTCTCTGCGAGGCCTCGACGGGACAGGTCATCTTTGAAAAGAACGCGGACGAGCGCCGCCCTGTCGCCAGCGTCAATAAGGTGATGACCATTTTGCTCACCTTGGAGGCGGTCGATGAGGGGCGTGTGTCGCTGGAGGATCAGGTGACGGTTTCTCCGCGCGCGGCGAGCATGGGCGGCAGTCAGGCGTTTCTCGACGCGGGGGAGCGCTACAAGCTCAGCGAACTGCTCAAAACGGTGATCGTCGCCAGCGCCAATGACTCGGCCGTGGCCCTTGCCGAGCATCTTGCGGGGACGGAAGAGAGTTTTGTGCGGCTGATGAACACGCGCGCCGAAGAACTGGGGCTGACGAACACGCATTACGCCAACTGCACCGGACTGCCCGCACAGGAACACTATACCACCGCGCGGGACGTGGCCAAACTCAGCGCGCAGCTTGATCTGCACCCGATATATTATCGCTATTCGACCATCTGGATGGATGAAATCAAGCACCGCGGCGGGCGTGTGACTTCGCTGACCAACACCAATCGGCTGATTCGGTTTTATCCCGGCTGCGACGGATATAAGACAGGCTCGACCAATGAAGCGCGCTATTGCGTCAGCGCGACGGCGAAGAAGGAGGGGATGCGGCTGATTGCCGTTGTGCTCGGCACGCCCGCCGGACAGACGCGCTTTGACGAGGCGCGCGCGATGCTGGAATACGGCTTTGCAAATGTGCAGCTTGTGACCCCGATTGCACAGGGGCAGGCGCTGGATATGACCGTGCCTGTGCGTCTCGGCGGGCGGGACGAGGTTTCCGTGCTCAGCGGCGGCACGTGCAGCCTGCTGGAAAGACGGGGTGAAAAGAACGCGCTTTCGCTGGAAGCCGCGCTGGTTGAGAAGGTGAATGCCCCGGTCTACGCGGGCGATGTGCTGGGCGAAATCCGCGTGAAGCGCGGCGACGAGGTGGTGGCGGTCGTGCCCGCCGTTGCCGGGGAAGATGTGCAGCTGCCGGGCATGGTCGATGCGCTGATTCGCATTCGCGACCACTTTATGCTCACCGGGGCTTGACATTCGAGAAGCGGCGTGCGATACTCAAAAATACGGGGAGGACGATTGGGACTCTGTCCCAAACCCTGGCAGGGAAATAATTTCCCTGCACCCTTACCTTTATGGATTGCGTTGCAATCCATAAAAAACGGGAAGTGCAGGAACCTCAGGTTCCTGCCGGAGTTTGAGGCGGAGCCTCAACGTCTTCTTTCTAAAAAGCAAAAGAGGGGTTTGTTGTGAGTTTGAATGAAAATCCGGCGCCCAAAAGGGAGAACTTCACTTCCCGATTGGGCTTTCTTCTCGTCAGCGCGGGCTGCGCCATCGGCATCGGCAACGTGTGGCGCTTCCCGACGGTCGCGGGCCAGAGCGGCGGCGGCGTGTTCGTGCTGTTCTACCTGATTTTTCTGCTGGCGATGGGCGTTCCTGTGCTGACAATGGAGTTGGCTGTCGGACGCGCGGGCCGCGGCACAGCGACACAGGCCTATCGCGCGCTGGAAAAGAAGGGCGCGAAGTGGCATCTGCACGGCTATCTGTGCCTGCTGGGCTGCTGCATGCTGATGATGTATTACACAACCGTCAGCGGATGGATGCTCAGCTATTTCGTCAAATTCCTGACCGGCACATTCAGCGGCCTGAACGGCGATGCGGTTTCCGGCGTGTTTGGGCAGATGCTTGCCAGCCCCGGCGAAATGGGCGGCTACATGGCGCTGACCGTTGTGCTTGGCTTCGCCATTTGCAGCTTTGGCCTGCAAAACGGCGTGGAGCGCATCACCAAGGCGATGATGTGCGCGCTGATTGTGCTCATCGCCGTGTTGGCCGTGCATAGCTTCACACTTTCCGGCGCAAAAGAGGGATTGGCGTTTTTTCTGCTGCCCGACTGGGGGCGCGCGATGGAGCAGGGAATCGGCAGCGTGATCGGATCGGCCATGAATCAGGCGTTCTTCACGCTCAGCCTCGGCATTGGCGCGATGGAGATTTTCGGCAGTTATATGAGCCGCGAAAACACGCTGACCAGCGAAGCCGTGCGCATCTGCGCGCTGGATACGTTTGTGGCCATCAGCGCGGGGCTGATTATTTTCCCCGCCTGTTTTTCCTACGGCGTCTCTCCGGATGCCGGGCCGAGCCTGATTTTCATCACCCTGCCCAATGTCTTCACCGGCATGGCGGGCGGCCGCGTGTGGGGAACGCTGTTCTTCCTGTTCATGACGTTTGCGAGCTTCACGACGGTCGTCGCCGTGTTTGAAAACATCATTGCCAGCATGATGGAGTTGTTCCGCATGAACCGCCGCCGCGCGTGCGTTGTCGGCGCGGTATTTATCCTGCTGGCCAGCGTGCCGTGCGTGCTGGGGTTCAACCTGTGGAGCAGTTTCCAGCCGCTTGGCGCAGGCAGTACCGTGCTGGACGGGGAGGATTTCATTGTTTCCAACCTGCTGCTCCCGATTGGCAGCCTGATTTATCTGCTCTTCTGCGTAACGAAGTGGGGCTGGGGCTTTGACAAATATCTGGAAGAAGCGAACGCGGGCAAGGGCATTTGCCTGCCGCGCACGCTGAAGCCGCTGCTGCAATTCGTTCTGCCGATTCTGATTGTCGTGATTATCGTTCAGGGGCTGATTTAAGCCTCCAACAGGCTGTCCCATCTACCGTTATTCAGAAAATGTGCAACCGTTGTTCTGTGTTTCTCGCAAAAAACTTCGGCATTGACGACTTTTCCCTTATATCCGAGCATAAAGACAGAGTGGGTCAGGGTCTTTACATGTTCCAGATAGACATCGGAAAAAATATTCCCGAGCCGTAATGCGTTTAAGGTCTTGCAAATTTCTTCTGACTGCTTTACACTGTAGGCATGAGACATCTCCGTTCGCGGTGGTGGTTGGATGGGTTTTTGTTCAACTTCATTGTACCATTCACCACGTCGGGATGTCTCTATTCATTTGTGCATTTTTTCATATTTGCTCATTTATAGCAAGAAGAATAAAAAGGTTATACAAAGAAGAGCACCGTTTAAGCAAATGTTGTTGAAGTATTGACAAACGAGGGAAAATGAAAAAAAGTATTTGTATTATTATTTTAGGTTTGACTATTTTTCTGATCATAATGAATATGGTGTTTTATGAAAATGGAAAGAAATTCGTAAAAGAAGAATCGTATGCATGGAATGAGAAAGAAATATATGCATCGGATCATTTGATTGGGAAAAACTCATTTCAAGAAATAAAAGAATTAAATGGAGCCGATATAGATGTCAATAAGGAAATCAAATATGTAAATATAGTGGAAAATTTGGCTCTCGTCGTTTTTGAAAAGGATAATTTGAACAATGGAAAGATTCAATTCCTTTTATATTCAGTAGACGGACGTTTTTTATATGGATATCAAATAACGCCGAAAAATGCAGCGAGAATTCAAGTGGGAATTCTGGTAGAAAGTAAAGAAGTTTGTATATTCGATCCTAAATTTGGATATGATTATAATGATGGAAAAATAAGATATGGAGTAACAATTATAAAGAATGATGGGGCGTTATCTTATGGCTATTTTTATGATGATAGAGCTTTGGGGTGGGAAGCATATACGATATCTCTTTCTGGGTTTAGCATAAAAGAGATAAAAAAAGGAAAAGTAATAATTCAGGAATCTGAAACAGGAAAAGAAACCGTTTTGTTTGAATAAGATACGATGAAAATCAGCGCTTGCTTTCTTGATATGTACCCCCAATACTGGGTGTCCAGTATTGGGGGTACATATCATTTTGAGACAGCCCCTTGTTTTACATGAAAACAAAAGAAAAGCAAAGCGACAAAAAAGCGTCCCTCTTGCGAGGAACGCCTGATTTCGCTTTGCTTCTTACTCAGCGGTGTAGGGCAGCAGCGCGATGGCACGGGCGCGCTTGATGGCCTCAGACAGCTGACGCTGATGCTTGGCGCAGTTGCCGCTCATACGGCGGGGCATGATCTTGCCACGCTCGTTGATGTTGCGGCGCATACGGGAGTTCACATCACGGAACTCCTTGTAGTCGATGTATTCGATCTTATCGACACAGAACGCACAAACCTTGCGGCGCGGCTTACGGCCGCGCGGACGGCGTGCTCCACGATCTTCAGACATGGAAGTTCTCCTTTCGTCACCGGCAGGGCCGGTTCAACAAATTCATCTCGGAATTAGAAGGGCAGTTCATCGTCATCCACCTGCGTGAACCCGGCGTCTGCGGGGGCATAGGCCGGAGCCTGTGCGCGCGGCGCGGCGGCGGGGGCGGCAGGGGCTTGGTGATAATCGCCGGAAGGGGCGCCGTTAGCCCGATTGGCAGAGGGAAGGAACTCGACCTCGTCGGCGACGATATCAAACGCGCTGCGCTTGCTACCGTCCTGTGCTTCGTAGGTGCGGGTCTGGATGGAACCGGTGACGGCCACCTTGCTTCCCTTGGTCAGATAACGGCCGCAGAGTTCGGCAAGCTGACGCCACGCGACGATGTTCAGAAAATCCGTCTCCTGCTGGCCGGTCTGCGCGTTGCGAAAGCGGCGGTTGACCGCAATGCTGAAGTTGCAAACCGAAACGCCGGACTGGGTGGATCTCATCTCAGGGTCGCGGGTCAAATTGCCGATCAGAAAAACCTTGTTCATATACTCTGTTTCCTCTTGCTTTGCGAATGGCTTCGCTCAGTTGGCGATGTTTCGCTTACGCCTGCTCGGCGGGAGCGGCCTCGGCCGGGGTCTCCTCGCTCACCGGAGCGACGCGAACCGGACGCGGCTTCACGCTGCTCTTCTTTTCAAGCAGCTTGACGATCTGAGAACGGATGACGTTCTCGTTGATGCCGAGATTACGGGAGAGCTCCTTGGGCAGCTCGGAAGCGCCGTTGAAAGCGACATACACGTAATAACCTTCGGTCTTGTAGTCGATAGCGTAGGCTAGACGACGCTTGCCCCACTCCTCAACCTTGACAACCTCGCCGCCGTTGGCAGCGATGATACCGTTGAACTTCTCGATGAGCTCCTTGCGGGCGGTCTCCTCGACGGCGGTATCAATGATGTAGATCAGTTCGTACTTATTCATGATCCTTTCACCTCCTTTTGGACTCTGGCTCTGCAATGTTCCATGCAGAACAAGGATGTGCCAGTTGTGTATGATAGCACAGAAATCGCGAAAAAGCAAGGGCTTTCCCCGCATTTTTTTCCCGAAACGGCGCAAAAATGAGAAAAAGGGGCGATTTGCGCGCCAAAGCCGTGCCAATCGGCGCAAAGCGCGGATAAAACCCTTGACGAACCAAGGAATTACGGTTATAATTGCACGGATAGTCTGTTTCAACTGACCCATGGGGTTTGAAGGTAAGGAAAGTAAAAGAAAACTATGTTTGTCGATCAGGTTAAAATCACCGCCAAAGCCGGAAACGGCGGCAATGGCGCGGTCTCTTTCCATCGCGAAAAGTTTGTGCAGAACGGCGGCCCGGACGGCGGCGACGGCGGAAACGGCGGCGACATCGTGCTGCTGGCCGATCCGAATATGCACACGCTGATGGATTTCCGTTATAAGCGCAAGTATACGGCGGATAACGGCGAAAACGGCGCGGCGGCCCTGTGCCGCGGCAAGAGCGCCAAAGAGCTTGTCATCAAGGTGCCGGTGGGCACGACGGTGCGGCTGGTCTCGGACGGCCGTCTGGTGGCCGACATGCACGAGGCCGGTCAGCGCCATGTGCTGCTTCACGGCGGCCGCGGCGGCTGGGGCAACGCGCATTTTGCCACGCCGACCCGCCAGGCGCCGAATTTCGCCAAGCCGGGGCAGAAGTGCGAAATGACCGAGTTTGAACTGGAACTCAAGAGCATTGCGGACGTCGGTCTTGTCGGCTATCCGAATGTCGGCAAGAGCACGATTCTCTCCGTCGTGACGGCGGCCAGGCCGAAGATTGCGAACTATCACTTCACTACGCTGGCCCCGAATCTGGGTATTTGCCGCCAGTACGGCATGGATTTCGTCATGGCGGATATTCCCGGTCTGGTGGAGGGCGCGAGCGAAGGCGTGGGGCTGGGCATCCGTTTCCTGCGCCACGTGGAGCGCACGCGCCTGCTGGTGCATGTGGTGGATATTGCGGGCAGCGAAGGCCGCGATCCGATTGAGGATTTCGAGCATATCTGCGATGAGCTGGTCGCCTATGGCGATCTGGCCGAACGGCCGCAGATTGTCGCCGCCAACAAGATGGATCTGCCGGGCGCGGAAGAGAATCTTGAGCGTCTGAAGAAGCATCTCAAGGGTACGGACATTGAGGTTTATCCGGTTTCCGCCGCGACGCAGCAGGGCTTCGACGCGCTGATGGGCGCGATTGTGCGCATTCTGCCGACTCTGCCGGACAGGCGCGTCTTTGAGGAAGAACTGCCGGTCGAGACGGTCGAGCAGGCGCCGTTCACCATCGAGAAGGACGGCGGCTATTACATCGTTTCCGGCCCGGCAATGGAGCAGCTCATCGATTCGGTCAACTTCACCGATCAGGAATCGCTGAATTATTTCCACCGTACCCTGCGCAGCCGCGGCGTGATCGACGCGCTGCGCGCAGCCGGCGCGAAGGAAGGCGACAGCGTGATCATCGGCGAGATGGAATTTGACTTTGTGGAGTAAAACGCCTTCCGTCACGGCTTTGCCGCGCCACCTCCCTCAAAGAGGGAGGCATGGTGTCGGATTAACGCATGAAAGGGCTCCCTCTCAGAGGGAGCTGTCAGCGAAGCTGACTGAAGGAGAAAAGAAAGGATAACTTATGACGAGTAAACAGCGCGCGTATCTGCGCGGCTTGGCCAATACCATGGAGCCGATTATCCATGTCGGCAAGGATGGCGTGAATGAAAATATGGTGAAGCAGGCTTCCGACGCGCTTGAAGCGCGGGAACTGATTAAGGGCACCGTTTTGCAGAACAGCCCGATGACCGCCCGCGACGCGATCGCCGCCCTCTGCGAGGGCACGAACGCCGAGCCGGTGCAGTGCATCGGCAACCGTTTCGTGATCTATCGGGCCAGAGAGAAAGACCCGAAGATCGTATTGCCGTAAAAACCGAAAACAAGCGGAGGATCGCCGAGTTTGAAACGGAGCGATCCTTTTTGTATGCCTGCCGCGTATTATCGTCTTGCTTTTTCCGGCTGTTGACGCTATAATGAAAACTCAAGGCGATGAAGCATGAACGACAAAACAGATTTAAACGGGCGAAAGGGCGGATTCAAATGGGCGGACGCATTGTCGTTTTCGGCAGCTATGTGACGGATTTGACCGGACGGGGAACGCGTTTCCCGGTGCCGGGGGAAACGGTGCTGGGCGCATCGTTCCAAATGGGGTCGGGCGGCAAAGGTTCCAATCAGGCGGTCGCCGCTTTCCGCGCCGGCGGAGATGTCACGCTGGTCACAAAACTGGGACGGGATGCGTTTGGCCGCGCCGCGCGCGATTTTTATACCGCGGAGGGCATGAATACCGATGAATGGATCGAGGATGAAACCTGTGAAACCGGCGCAGCGCTGATTATGGTCAATCAGCAGAGCGGTCAGAACATGATTATGGTGCTCAACGGCGCATGCAGCCACATCACACCGGAGGATGTCCGCGCCAAGCAGACGCTGATCGAGCAGGCAGATGTGCTGCTCGTTCAAATGGAAATCAATGTGGATGCGCTGGAACATGTGATTCGCATTGCCCATGAAAGCGGCGTGCGCGTCATTCTCAATCCGGCGCCGGTTCAGAAAATAGCCGATGAAATGATGGCCATGGTCGATACCGTGACGCCCAATGAAACGGAGGCGGCCGCGTTGACCGGGGTGGAAGTGGTCGATTTGGAATCCGCCCACCGCGCGGCGCGGGTACTTTTGAATAAGGGCGTGCGCAACGTGATCATCACGCTCGGCGGAAACGGCGTATATTGCACGGATGGAACGCGCGAGGAGCTGATCGACCGCATTGCTGTGGACGTTGTGGATACCACCGGCGCAGGCGACGCGTTTAACGGCGGCTTTGCCACCGCGCTTTCAAACGGAATGGAGCTGTTTGACGCGGTTCGCTATGGAAACTGCACCGGCGCGCTTTCCGTCACCAAGCCGGGTACGGCCAAAGCCATGCCTTGCAAGGCGGAAATCGACGCGCTTTATCAGGCGCGTTACGGCGGATGAACAGCCGTTTTGCATCGAAAAATAAATGCGCCGCTGACCGGCATTGGCCTGGGTCGGCGGCGCGCTTATATGTGGCGTGAATCGGGCGGCTCTTACGCTTTCAGCGCGTCCACTGTCTTTTCCAGCCCATCCACGTTTTCGATATTGTAACAGTTTACCGATGCGCCGAGCGTCTTGCGGACAAAGCCGCTGAGCGCCGTGCCGGGGCCGATTTCCACGAACGTATCCACGCCCAAACGTGCCAGCTCACGGAGGGTGTCTTCCATCATGACGGGGGAAACGACCTGCCGCTCCAACAGCGACGGGATGGGCTCGCTCCCTTTTTCCTGGCCGAGACAGTTGAAGAGCACGGGAATCTGCATTTCGCCGAAGGGTTCGGTCTTAAAGCGCTCGTGCAGCGCTTTGGCGGCGGGCTGCATCAGCGGCGTGTGGAACGGGCCGCTGACGCGCAGGGGCAGAAGACGGCGCGCGCCCGCCGCTTTCGCCAGTTCGCCCGCGCGGGCGACGGCATCCGCTTCGCCGCCGATGACAATCTGTCCGGGACAGTTGTAGTTGCAGATGCGCACCATGCCGCCCGCCTCTTCGCAGCAGCGCGCCAGCGATTCGCGGTCGAGCATGAGCACGGCGGTCATCGCGCTGCTCACGCCTTCGCTCGCGCTGGCCATTGCCGCGCCGCGATAGGCGGCCAGTTCGATTGCGGCTTTCGCGGCGAACACGCCGGAGGCTTCCAGCGCGCTGTATTCGCCGAGGCTCAGTCCTGCAACGTAATCCGGACGAATGCCCGCGTCGAACAGCGCCGCCGTCACGCCGCAGGCGAACGCAACCATGCACGGCTGGGTATACTGCGTCTGGTTCAGCGTCTCCTGAGGGCCGTCAAAACAGAGCGCATGCAGGTCAAAATCCAGCTCTGCCGCGTCGAATGCCTTGCGGAAGGCGGGCGACGTAGCGTAAAGATCCCGTCCCATGCCGACGCGCTGACTGCCCTGCCCGGCATACAGAAAAGCGGTTTTCATGTCAGACCTCCATATACACGCCCGCCCACGTCAGACCGCCGCCGAAGCCGACGAGAATCATCTTTTGGCCGGGCTGCAACAGGCCGTTTTCGCGCATTTCATCCAGCGCAAGGGGGATGCTGGCCGCGCTGGTATTGGCGTAACGGTCGAGATTGCGGTAAAACTTTTCGGCAGGCATGCCCAGACGGCGGATGCTTGCGTCCAGAATGCGCACGTTTGCCTGATGGCAGACGACCCAATCGATGTCGTCGGTGGTGATTCCGGCTTTTTGGACGAGCGCGTTCACGCACTGGGGAATGGTCGTCACGGCGAAGCGGAAGACGGCCTGTCCGTCCATCGTCATGTGCTGCGCGCGCAGCGGGCCGCCGACGCGGATCAGCGTGTCGCCGCGCACGCCGACGATGTGTTCATACGGCGCGTCCGCGCAAAGCTCGAAGATGGCCGCGCCCGCGCCGTCGCCGAAGAGCACACAGGTGTTTCGATCGGTCATATCCAGAACGGAACTCATCTGTTCCGCGCCGATGACAAGGGCATAGCGCTTCTGATTGGCCAGCAGCAAACCGCGCGCAGTTTCCATTGCGAACAGAAAGCCCGCGCAGGCTGCGCCGACATCCATCGCGGGGATGTCCTGCGGCAGACCGAGCGCAGCGTGAACGAGACAGGCCGTGCTCGGCATGACGTATTCGCCGGAGGAGGTCGCCACGAGCACGCAGCCGATTTCTGACGGATTCAGACCGCTGGCTGCAAGCGCTTTTTGGGCGGCGTCGATGGCGAGCGTCGTGGCGGTTTCGCCCTCGCCGCAGAAATAGCGCTGGTGGATGCCCGTGCGGCTGGCGATCCATTCGTCGCTGGTTTCGACATAGCGCCGCATGTCGTCGTTGCTGACAGCGGTTTGGGGCAGCGCGCGCCCGGTGGAGATGAGTTTCAGTCCGTTCATGGAAAAACCTCGTTTCTGATAAAACGTAAAGACGATTGGGACTCTGTCCAAAACCCTGCCAGAAACCTGAGGTTTCTGGACTTCCCGTTATGATAAAATAGGTAGTTTTGACATGGTTCTAAAATCAGAGCGCTTTCACGGAAAAAGACGTTGACTTTAATTTGAAACAATCATTGTGAAAGAACAAGGCCTCCCTCCTTGAGGGAGGTGGCGCGCCGTAGGCGTGACGGAAGGAGTTAAAAAGCCCGTTCGGATTGTTCCGCACGGGCAAAAGGGCTTACTTGTTTTCCTGCAAATACTTGAGCAGGTCGCCGATGGTCAGCATGGTGGCCATCAGGCCGTCAGGCATGCTCACGCCCAGCTTATCTTCGATCGCCATGCTCAGTTCCACGGTATCCAGGCTGTCGGCGCACACGTCCGGCACAATCTGGGCTTCAAGGGTGACGGCGTCGGGATTGCAGTTCGGCAACGCCGCGACGATGACTTCTTTGAGCTGTTCGAGGTTCATGATGATGTTCTCCTTGCATGTGATGCTTTCATTGTATCAAAGACCTGAGATTTGTCAAGTCCCGGAAGCCGCCGGCCAATGCTCGGCACGATAGGCTTCATATTGTTTGAGCTTCTCATTCCAAGCGGCATAGGCCGCGTCGGTTCGATGATCCGTCAGCTCATAGCGTTCACTGAGCCACGCGCCGAGGAATGCGGTCAGCTTTGTTGCGCCGTCCGGGTTCATGTGGCCAAGATAATCATAGCAGTCCGTCGTGAAATCGATGCCCGTGGCCTCGTCAAACAGGTTGAGGAAGGGGACGCCTAATTCGTCGGCGAGCAGCTGCGCGCGGTTCATCTCCATCTGCTCTTCTTCGGAAACCGGCGCGGGCAAGGCCATCAGGACAGGCTCGATGCCGTTTGATCTGCATGTATCGATGATCCGTCTGAGCGCCGCTTCGCCGGGCAGTTCATCGGCAGCGACGTCGTGCGTGCGGGTATACGGGAGCGGGTCGCCGTGGCCGACGCGCATTTCGCTGCCCATCATGAAAGGTTCGCAATCCACCAGCCGGGCGCTTTGGCCGGAAAGCAGCTCTTCCCAACGGCTGTGATAAAGCGAAAAAGGCATCATAAATTCAAGCCATTCGCCTTTGGGCAGGATGGCGCGCACGGCGTCAAACTTGGCCGGAGACAGCGGCACCGCGTCGAAAAACAGGTGGCGGTAGCTGTACGTCCATTCCAGATCGTCCGGTTTATCGATGTAATATACGTCGATGACCGCGACTTTCGGCTTATGCGTTTGGATGCACAGCTTCAAAATCTGTTCGGTCATGCCCAGCGTTTCGGAGGACGTCGCCATGTTATAAGCGGAAATGCCGTAGTCGCGCCAAAGCTCCATCGGGGTTACGCCGTCGAGTACGTGGCTCGTGCCCATGAAAAACACGTCGATGTCCTGCTTTTCGGAAAAGAACGACCCGAATTTGCGCTCCGCGTCGTCGCGCCGGGTTGCACGGTCGCAGAGAAGCAGGCCGCCGACGACGGCGAGGAGGAGCAGAACGACGGAAAGAATGCGTTTCATAGATACCCTTTCTGAATTAAAACGGGATCACGTCGGGACTCCGTCCCAAACCAAGAACCTCAGACTCCTGCCGCGGCGCGGGGAAGAGTCCCGCACGTATCCCCTTAAAACTGGAAATAGATGAACGCCTGCGCGCTGTACCCCGGCCCCCAAATGCCAAAGACGGCAATCGCCAGAATGGCCAGCACGTAGAGCGCGCCGCGCGCCAAAAGGGGCAGGCGGTCGGTGAGCTGGGTCAGCGTTTTGCGCTTTTCATGCAGCAGTTCGATGGCAAACAGAATCGCCATGCAGACGCCCAGGCAGAGCGCCTGCATGCCGGAGAAACCCGTTGCCAGAGCGGGCGCGCGCCACGCTGTCGGAATGCGCCAGAGCATGCCCAGTGCTGCGCTCATCGAGGTCGCGCGGAAAATCAGCATCGTGATGAGAATCAAAAAATCCGTCCACAATACGTTGGCGACATGATGCAGCTTGACCAGCCGTTTGGGGCGCTTCTGCGGCAGAATGCCCTCGACGACCTGCAAAGCACCGTTCAGCATGCCCCACGCGACATATTTGAGCGCTGCGCCGTGCCATAAACCGCTGAGCGTGTAAACCGCCATCACGTTGAATGCCTTGCGCTTTTCGCCCCTGCGTCCCGCGCCGAGCGGCACATAAACGTAATCGCGGAACCACGAGCTGAGGCTGATGTGCCAGCGCGCCCAGAAATTGGTGACCGAGTGCGCAAAATACGGCTGGCGGAAGTTGGTCATCAGCTCTACGCCCAGCACCTTGGCCGTGCCGATGGCGATGTAGCTGTATCCCGCAAAGTCACAGAGATCCTGCACGGCGAATACGGCGGTCGCCAGCGCAATCTGCGCGCCGGAAGATTCGACCCAGTTGCCGAAAATCGCGTTGACGTAGAGCGCGGCGCGGTCGGCGATAACGACCTTTTCAAAGAAACCCAGCAGCATAATCAGCAGGCCGTCGCGCGCACGCCTGAAATCGAAATCATGCGGTTCGGCGAGCTGCCTGAGCAGACGGTTGCTGCGCTCAATCGGGCCGGCCACCAGCTGGGGAAAGAACGAGATGAACAGCGCATAGCGGAAAAGATTGGTTTCGGCCTTCGTCCGGCCCTTGTAGACGTCGATCATGTAGCCCAGCGCCTGGAAGGTGAAGAAGCTGATGCCCACCGGCAGCAGAATATCCACCTGCGGCAGACGCAGCGCAAAGCCCAATGCGCCGCACACGCGGTTCAGAACGTCGATGAACATGCCGGTATATTTGAAATAGCCGAGCATGCCGAGGTTGAAGACGATGCCGCCGACGAGCACCGCTTTGCGTGCCTTCGGCTTTGCAATGCGGGAAACCGCCAGCGCGCAGATGTAGGTGACGAGGGTGCTTGCGGCCATCAGCAGCGCGTATTCCGCGTGCCAATTCATATAGAAGTAATAGCTGCTCACCAGCAGCCAGACCCAGCGGATTTTCCTCGGCAGAACGAAGTAAAGCAGCGTGACGACCGGGAAGAAGATCAAATACGAAAACGAATTGAATATCATGCGTTCACCTTTGAAAAACAAAATGCAAAATCCATATGATTATAACGTAAAAACCGGACGATGGCTAGTCCCGAAATCACGCTTTCCGGGGTTTGGCGGAAATCACCGCCGCCACGATGCCGCAGCAGATCATCAGCGCGCCGATAACGAAGCCGGGTGTGACGGCTTCGTGCAGAAACAGAACGCCCAAAATCGAAGAGACGAGCGGCTGCATGGGGTAGAACATGGAGCAGAAGCTCGCGTCCATCACGCGGAGACTGTAATTCCAGAGGGAATGGGTGACGGCGGTGCCGAGCACGCCCATGTAGAGCACGGCGAGCACGCTTTCGAGCGTGAAAGAGCAGGGGGCGCTTTGCAGCTCGATGAGCGACCAGCCCCCGGTAAGCGGCAGCGCGCAGAGGATGGCGATCAGCGCGATCTGCATGGGATCGTATCGCCCGCTGACGCGCCGGATGATGATAGAAGCGGTAGACCAGAGAAAGACGCTGGCGAGCATCAGCAGCGCGCCGGATGCGTCTACCGTGCCGTCCACGCCGACGATGACGACCACGCCGGCCATCGACAGCGCCACACAGGCAATTTTGGCGGGCGTAATGCGCTCGTGCAGGAAGAAAGCGGCCAGAATCGGAATGAAGATGGGGTTCATTGCGCCCAGCAGGGAGGAGACCGAACCGGTCAGCCGGTTGATGCCCAGCATTTGCAGGCAGAAACTCGCGAAATACCCCGTAAAGCCGATGGCAAAGAGAATCGGCCAGTCGCCTTTTTTTATGGGGGTCAGCGCATGACGCAGGCGCAGCACGATGAAAAGCGCGGGAACGGAGACCAGATATCGAAGCGCCAGCAGCGTCACCGGCGGGACGGTGCGCAGCGCGATTTTGGAAATAACGTATTGGCTGCCCCAAAGCACAAAGGCGGCGAACAGGGGAATCAGACGGCGCTTATTCATACGGAGCCCTCGCTTCTTCGTTTAAAGGGAGCGGCGCAGGATTTCATCTGCGCGTCGGAAAAAATCTGTTTTCCATCCTATTATAAAAGAAAAAAGCGCCGTTGTATAGCTTAAAATGCCTGAATGCCGCCGAAAGCCCGTGAGAACAGACGAATTTGCAAGCTCCATCAAAAAACACTGTTTTTTGGTGAAAATAGGCAATGAATTGCAACTGACTGCAAAAAGAAAATTAAAAAGTGAAAAACATTCATCAGAAAAGTGAAGAAAACTGAAAGAATCCGCTTGTTTTGCGTGAACGGTTGCTGTATAATACCACCTATCAACGGCGAGGACAACAAAAGCCCCCGCTGAAATCTCTTACATCCTGTATAGGGGGAATTGGATTATGAAGAAGATGCTTGCTGCGGCTGTGGCCGCCGTGATGACGATGAGCGCGTCTATGGCAATGGCCGACGGCGCGATCAAGATCGGCGAAATCGGCCCGCTGACCGGCGCCGCCGCCATTTACGGCACGGCCGTCGCCAACGGCGCGCAGATCGCCATCGACGAGCTGAACGCGCGGGGCGGTCAGCAGTATGAGTTGAACGCGCAGGACGACGAGGCAGACGCGGAGAAGTCCGTCAACGCCTACAACAACCTGCTTGACTGGGGCGCGCAGATGATGCTGGCGACCGTCACCACCAACCCCTGCATTGCCGTCGGCGCGCAGGCGTATGAGGACCGCGTGTTCATGCTGACGCCGTCCGCTTCTTCCGCGGACGTCACCGCCGACAAGGACAATGTGTATCAGGTCTGCTTCACCGATCCGGCGCAGGGCACCGCTTCCGCTCAGTATATCTCCGAGCATAACCTGGCTACTAAGGTTGCCGTGATTTACAACAACGCCGACGCATATTCCACCGGCATCTATCAGACCTTCGACGCGAAGGCCAAGGAGCTGGGTCTTGATATCGTCGCCGTGTCCACCTTCACTGACGACACCACCGATTTCTCCGTGCAGGTGACTGCCGCGAAGGAAGCGGGCGCCGATCTCGTGTTCCTGCCGATTTATTACACCCCGGCTTCCATGATCCTCATGCAGGCCAACACGATGGGCTATGCGCCGATCTTCTTCGGCTGCGACGGCATGGACGGCATCCTCGCCATCGAGGGCTTTGACACCAGCTTGGCTGAGGGTCTGATGATGCTGACGCCGTTCGCCGCGGACGCTCAGGACGAGAAGACCGTGTCTTTCGTCACCAAGTATCAGGAGCAGTTCGGCGGCGTGCCGAACCAGTTCGCTGCGGATGCGTATGACGGCATCTACGCGCTGGCCGCTGCCTGCGAGAAGGCGGGCGTGACCGCCGATACCTCTGTTGAGGATGCCTGCGACATGGTCATCGCTGCCATGCAGGAGATTCAGGTGGAGGGCCTGACCGGTACCATGACTTGGGACGCCACCGGCTCTGTCACCAAGACCCCGACTGCCGTTGTCATCAAGGATGGCGCTTACGTCAGCGCGGAGTAAATAAGCAATCTCAGCGTACATGGTTTCGGTCAGCCGGAGCCATGTACTTTTGTTGTATCAGGGGGGAGGAACGATCGGGACTCCGTCCCGAACCCTGCCAGAAACCTGAGGTTTCTGGACTTCCCGCCAGATTGATTGCTGTGCAATCAAAACATACTGTCCGTAGCCATATAATTCTCTCCTCATTTATCGCGCAGCGATAAATGATAGGGGAAATCCAAGAACCTCAGGTTCTTGGTGGGGTCTGGGGCAAAGCCCCAATAACACCCCCAACGTTCTCCCCCGCTTTTCCCATCTCCCCCTACTCAAGCAAATGAGGTGAATGAAATGACATTGTTTCTTTCCTACCTGATCAACGGCATCAGCTTGGGAAGCGTTTACGCCATCATCGCGCTGGGTTATACGATGGTGTACGGCATCGCTAAAATGCTCAACTTTGCGCATGGCGACGTCATCATGATCGGCGCGTATGTCTCCTTCTGCGCCATGCAGTACCTCGGCTTGCCCGCGCTCGTCTCCGTTGTGCTTGCGATGGTCGCGTGTACCGCGCTGGGCATTGTCATCGAGGGCTTAGCCTATAAGCCGCTGCGCCAGGCGCCGTCGCTGGCCGTGCTGATCACCGCCATCGGCGTGAGCTACTTCCTCCAAAACAGCGCGCTGCTCATCTGGGGTTCCGCGCCGAAGAGCTATCCGTCCGTGATCACCCTCGGCTCCATCAACCTGATGGACGGCCAGCTCGTCATCTCCGGCGGCACCATCGTCACCGTGCTCGCCAATATCGTCATCATGGTGGCGCTCACCCTGTTTACCGGCCGAACCAAGTTCGGCAAGGCCATGCGCGCAGTCTCCGAAGATAAGGGCGCGGCGGAACTGATGGGCATTAACGTCAACGCGACGATCTCCATGACCTTCGCCATCGGCTCGGCGCTGGCCGCCGTTGCGGGCGTGCTGCTCTGCTCCGCTTACCCGACGCTCCAGCCGACGACCGGCTCCATGCCGGGCATTAAGGCGTTTACGGCGGCTGTATTCGGCGGCATCGGCTCCATTCCGGGCGCGATGATCGGCGGCGTGCTGCTGGGCGTGATCGAGATTCTCGGCAAGGCCTATGTCTCCACCGAGCTGGGCGACGCGCTTGTGTTCGCCGTGCTCATCCTCGTGCTGCTCGTCAAGCCGACCGGCCTGCTGGGCAAGCCCGTGCGCGAGAAAGTGTGAGGTGAAATCCATGAGAAGCAAAAAATTCCGCAGCACCCTGATCACGTTCGGCATGGTCGTCGCGGCGTTTATCGCCTGCCAGGTGATGATTTCCACCGGCGCGATGACCCGCTCGCTCAAAGGTCAGCTTGTGCCGATCTGCGCGTATATCGTCATGGCTGTTTCGCTGAACCTGACGGTCGGCATTTCCGGCGAACTGAGCCTCGGTCACGCGGGCTTTATGAGCGTCGGCGCGTTCTCCGGCATCGTGATGGCCATGTGGCTGAGCAAGGGTGTGGGACTGGCCAACGAAACCATCTGCCTGCTGCTGGCGATTCTGACTGGCGGCGTGGCGGCAGGCATTGCGGGCGTGCTGATCGGCATTCCGGTGCTGCGTCTGCGCGGCGACTACCTCGCCATCGTTACGCTGGCGTTCGGCGAGATCATCCGCAATGTCATCAACTGCCTGTATATCTCCCTGGACGGCAGCGCGCTGCATATCGCGTTCAATAACCCGAACGTGCCGGGCAAGCTGCTGGTCAACGGCCCCGCGGGCGCGACGGGCGTGACCAAAATCGCGACGTTCGGCATGGGCTTTGTGCTCGTGCTGTTTACGCTGTTCGTGGTGCTCAACCTGATTGACAGCCGTTCCGGCCGTGCGATCATGGCCATCCGCGACAACCGCATTGCGGCGGAAGCGATGGGCCTGAATGTGACGAAGTACAAGATGATGGCGTTTGTCACCTCCGCCGTGCTGGCGGGCATGGCGGGCGCGCTCTACGGCCTGAATTTCTCCACCGTCGCCGCGTCCAAGTTCAAGTTTGATACGTCCATCCTCGTGCTGGTGTTCGTCGTGCTCGGCGGCATCGGCAACATCCGCGGCTCGATCATCTCCGCGACGCTGCTCACCATCCTGCCTGAGCTGCTGCGCGCGTTTGCGAATTACCGCATGCTCATCTATGCCATCGTGCTGATTCTGGTCATGCTGGCCACGAACAACCCGACGCTGCGCAGTCTGGTGCAGCGCATCATCCCGCATAAGAAGGGGCAGAAGAAGGAGGCTGACGAGGCATGACGGAGACGAAGAAGCATGCCGCGACCAGGATGGTTCCGGCACCCAGCCACGGCATCATCCCCGAACGCGATTTTCATGAGCGCCCCGTGCTGGAGGCGCGCAACCTGGGCATCGATTTCGGCGGCCTGCATGCCGTCGAGGATTTCAACCTGATTATCGGCAAGACGGAAATCGCCGGCCTGATCGGCCCGAACGGCGCGGGCAAGACCACCGTCTTCAACCTGCTGACTAAGGTGTATCAGCCGACGATGGGCACGATTCTGCTCAATGGCCGCGATACTGCGGGCATGAACACCGCGCAGGCCAACAAGCTGGGTATCGCGCGCACGTTCCAGAATATCCGCCTGTTTGATAACATGTCCGTCGAGGACAACGTGCGCATCGGCCTGCACAATCAAGTGCGGTACGGCATGTTCTCCGGGATTTTCCGCATGCCGGGCTATTGGCGCGGCGAGCGCGAAATGCACGAGCGCGCGCTCGATCTGCTGAGCATTTTCGATATGCAGGATCTGGCGAACCATCAGGCGGGCAGCCTGCCTTATGGCGCGCAGCGCCGACTGGAAATCGTCCGCGCGCTGGCGACCAACCCGTCGCTGCTGCTGCTGGACGAACCGGCGGCGGGTATGAATCCGCATGAGACCGAGGAGCTGATGGAAAACATCACCAAGATCCGCGATCAGTTCCACATCGCCATCCTGCTCATCGAGCACGACATGAGCTTGGTCATGGGCATCTGCGAAGGCATCTGCGTGCTCAATTACGGCAAAATCATCGCCAAGGGCACGGCGGAGGAAATTCAGAATAACCCGGTGGTCATCGAGGCCTATCTGGGCAAACGGAAGGAGCAGTGAGCCATGAGCATGCTGAAGGTTGAAGGGCTTAACGTCTATTACGGCAGCATTCATGCCATCAAAGGCGTCTCCTTCGAGGTCAATCAGGGAGAGATTGTCACGATGATCGGCGCGAACGGCGCGGGCAAGTCCACCACGATGAATACCGTCGCGGGTCTGCTCAAGCCTAAGAGCGGCAGCATCACCTTTGAGGGCCACGACGTCACCACCACGCCCGCGAACAAAGTCGTTTCGCTCGGCCTTGCGCTCTGCCCGGAGGGGCGGCGCGTCTTCCAGCAGATGAGCGTGCGCGAGAACCTTGAGATGGGCGGCTATACGCGCCCGGCAGGCGAAATCGCCGCGTCGCTGGATCAGGTGTTCGAGCAGTTTCCGCGCCTGAAAGAGCGCCAGCGCCAGATTTCCGGCACGCTCTCCGGCGGCGAACAGCAGATGCTCGCCATGGGCCGCGCGCTGATGAGCAAGCCAAAGCTGCTGATGCTTGACGAACCGTCCATGGGTCTGGCTCCGATTCTGGTGGAACAGATTTTTGAGATCATTCTGAAACTCAATCAGACCGGCACGACGATTCTGCTGGTTGAGCAGAACGCGCAGATGGCGCTTTCCATCGCCAACCGCGCCTATGTGCTGGAAACCGGCCACATTGTCAAGGAAGGCAGCGCCGACACGCTCATGCACGACGACGCGGTGCGCAAGGCGTATCTGGGATAAAGACATCACATTGCACGATCCTTTCCTGTCGGGGAGAGGATCGTTTTTTTCTTTGCAGAGCAGCTTGAACGAACGTGCGTTTTGGAGTACAGTAATAGAGAAGGAGGGGACGAGTTTGAAACGCGAAATGGATCAAAAGTCGCCCAACGTGACGCGCGGACAGGCGGCAGAGTATTTCGGACTTTCTAAAAATGCGCTGCGCAACTACGAAACGATGTGCCTGGTCGATCCGCAAGTGGGCGAAAACGGCTATCGATATTATCACGAAGAAGATATTTCCGCGCTTTCGACGATTCGGATGTATCGTGACATGGGCTACACGCTCGAAAGCATTCAGCAGCTGATGAGAAGCCCTTCGCTCCAGAACCTGAGCGAGCTGTTTGACGAGCATCAAAAGGAGCTGTTCGCCATGCAGGAGGAATTGATTCGGCAGACACGCAAGTGCTGCGCCATGAACACGCGGTTGGGCAAAGCGGCGCGCGCCCCCTTGGTTGAGGAAAGCCGGGAAACAGTCGAGCTGCTGTGGAAGCCGAGAATCGACGAGCCGGGCCAAATCGGAGACGAAACGGATAAACAGTGGCTGACCGCTTTCCCGGACGTCAGTATTTCGGGCATTCTGGATTTTGAGCAGGGGCAGCTGACCCGCATTGAATGCGGCATGGCGATCGACATGGCCAAGCGGACGCAGTATGGGCTGGAAATAGATTCGAGCACGCGGCAGATTGTGATAAAACATTGCATCTATGGCATACTTCCCTGTCACATGATTGATGGAAATTACGTGGTGGAGGACTATATGCCCCTTTTTGAATACGCCAGAAAAAACGGATTGAAGCCCGGAAAACGTGTGTATACGCGGGGATTGGCGGCTTGTCATATGGATCATCTGCCGGAATATTATCTGGATTTGTGGCTTCCGCTGGAGGAAGACTGAAGAACGGAATTCGCAAAAAAATATCAAACTGGCTTGACTGTGACATTGTTGCACGGTATATACTTTTCCCAGCTTTCAACCCCGGAGCAATAAAAAGGAGGAAACTGGGATGAAAAAAGTGTGGGCATTGTGCCTGAGCGCGTGCATGGCTGCGACCCCGCTGCTGGCTTCGGCCGAAACGGCGTATACGGATGGCACGTATACGGCGGTCAAGCCGGGCTTTGGCGGCGACGTGACGGCGACAGTCAGCGTGTCGGATGGGAAGATCGACGCGGTGTCGCTCGTCGGCGACAAAGAGACGCGTGGCATCGGCTCCAAGGTGATTGAGTTGCTGCCGGAGCAGATTGTCGCGGCGCAGAGCGCCGAAATCGACGGCATTGCGGGTGCTACGGTCTCCAGCACGGCGGCATTGAACGCTGTGCAGGCGGCGCTGGATGAAGCGGCCGGCAAGGACACGGCGACGGTCAAGATGGCGCCGGGCACGTACACGATCCAGAAATACGGCTTCCAGCAGATCGAGCCGGTGACTGTCACGATGACGGTGGACGAAGATCGCATTTTGAGCGTGGAACTGGACGGCAATAAGGACAGCGTCGCGATGGTTCGTTCGGTGAAGAACCTGCTGATCCCGCGCATTATCGCCAATCAGTCCTACGCGGTGGATGCGATCACGGGCGCGACCTCCACGAGCAACGCGGTGCTGACGGGAGTTCGCGATATGCTGGCGGATGCGCTTGTGGCGGGCGGATCGGATGAATCCGCGTTGGCGGCCTTCGAAAGCCGCGAGGCCAAGAGCGACATCAGCGAGACGGTCGATGTAGATGTTCTCGTCGTGGGTCTCGGCGCGTCCGGCACGGCGGCGGTTCTGGCTGCGGCGGAAGCGCAGCAGGACGCGGGTCAGCCGGTCAGCGTGCTGGGCATCGACACGGCGGGCCGTTGGGGCGGCACGGGTGCTTTCACCGGTTCCATCATGGGCGTGAACGCAAAGGGCTTTAAGGAAAAGCTCAACAACGGTCAGGACTATATGGACGGCGAAGACCTGTATAACACTTGGCTTGAATATACCGAGGGTGACGCGAAGAATGAAATCATCAAGAAATTCCTCGATAATTCCGGCGACACGGTGGATTGGCTGGCGGATGAGCACGGCATGCTGCTCAACGAGCCGATTGCGTATTTCGGCAGCAAGTGGGCGTGTGTGTACGACTATGTGAGCCGCAACACCTACAAGGCCGACCGCGATTACAATGACGATTACCAGGGCACCGAAGCCATCGACGGCCAAAATACGATGGTGGATAAGTATTATCAGCGCCTCTACAACGATTTTGAAGCAATGGGCGGCAAAATCATGTTGGAGACAACCGGATACGGCCTGATTTATGACAAGGAAGCCAACAAGGTGACGGGCGTTTTGGCGGAAGGCCATGACGGCACGAAGTACACCATCAACGCCAAGAGCGTGATTCTGGCGACGGGCGGCTATGGCGGAAGCGACGAGCTGAACGTGAAGTATTTGAGCGAGAACCCGTATTGGAAGCATCTGGGCGACGACACGTGGCAGATGATCGGCATGGAGCAGAACACGGGTTTGATGATCGTCGCGGCGACGGATATCGGCGCGGGCACGTTCCACATCGATACGCCTCCGATGGTGCATTTTGCGGGCACGAACATCGTGCTGCATGATTATCCGGTCAATACCTTTGACGACGGCTCGATCAACCTCTGGTATGGATGGGATTTCACCTGGTCGAAGAACGACGTGCCCACCGCGCTTGCGCTCACCAGCACCTCTCCTTGGGTGAATGCCGACGGCGAACGTTTTGAGCCGGAAGGCGCAATGTTCGGCTGGTGGAAGGCAGGCCCCAGTTATTGGGCGGTATATTCCCAGAACCTGATCGACGATATCGCGGCAAATGGCTTCCCGGCGAAGATCAGCACGTATGCCAACGCGACGCAGGGCGGCATGGCTGCGGGCGTTCCGGTTCCGGAAATGCAGGATATTCTGGATAAGCTGGCGGCTTCCGGCCAAATCTGCAAGGCGGATACGCTGGAGGAGCTGGCGGCGCAGATGGGTGTGGACAAGGATACCTTTGTCAAGACCATCGACGATTACAACGGCTTCTGTAAGGCGGGCGAGGATACGCAGTATGGCAAGGCGCCCGAAAAGCTGCTGGAGCTGACGGGCGGCCCGTATTATGCGATTAAGTGCTATTCGCATTCCTTCTGCTCCTGCGGCGGTCTGGATATCAACGAAGACATGCAGGTGCTTGCGGCAGATGGCGAAACGGTGATCGGCAATCTGTATGCGGTCGGAAACGACAGCTGCGGCGTGCTTTACACCGATAAAAAACCGTATGTGACCTATGGCGGTGCGGCGCTCGGCTGGGCATATACCTCCGGCCGACTGGCCGGCGGCTATGCGGTGCAGAACGCGGCTCAGTAAAAATCGATTTATAATTTAAAGAATGGGGCCGTCCTTCTCGCAAGAGAAGGACGGCTCTTTGCGTGAAATCTAAAGCTGCTTTAGAAAATAATGGGTATCTTTCGTATGCAAACAAATTGACGAATGCAATCAGACGTGTTAATATAACAGATACACCAAAGGCTTGCGGCGGCATGCTTTGCGCGAAAAAGCATGCGGAGTTTGCAGGCGGGGTTGTCGACCTATGAGGAGGTTTTGTCAAATGAAGAAACTTGCATCTGTGGTGCTTGCTTCTGCGATGGCCGTCGTGCCGTTCGCTGCCGGTCTGGCTGCGACGTTTACGCCGGGCGAGTATGAAGCGTCCACGCAGGGCTTTGGCGGCGCTGTGACCGTCAAGGTGACCGTGGACGAAGAAAAAGTGACCGCTGTCACCGTGACCGGCGAGGGTGAAACCCCGACGCTGGGCGGCGCTGCGATTGAGGGCTATAACACCTCTCTGGTGGGCGTGTCCGACGCTGACGCTGTCGATGCGACGGCTGGCGCGACCGTGACCAGCACCGCCGTGAAGGACGCGCTGGCCAAGGCGTTGGCCGAGGCGAAGGGCGAAGCCGTTGCGAACGACGCGGCTGTGGCCTTCACTGCCGGCATCTACACCGGCACCGCGAAGGGCTACAACGGCCCGGTTGAGGTCTCCGTGACCTTCTCCGACAGCGCCGTGACCGCCATCGAGGTCGGCGCGAACAAGGAAACCGATCACGTGGGCAACGTTGCCTTCGAGCCGGTGATCGCGGACATTTTGGCTGCGAACGGCACGGGCGTGGACGGCGTTTCCGGCGCGACCTTCTCCAGCAACGCGATCCGCAACGCGGTGAACGACGCTGCCGAGCAGGCGGGCTGCACGAACATGGACGCCTTCAAGGCTGCGACCGTGAAGCACGAGGCGCAGGCCGCGATCGAGGAGACCTATGATGTGGTCGTCGTCGGCGCGGGCGGCGCTGGCATCGCGGCGGCGGCGCAGGCCGCGCAGGACGGCAACACCGTTCTGGTCATCGAGAAGAACGCGGAAGTCGGCGGCAACACGCTGGTTTCCGGCGGTCAGTATCAGAGCGTCATGCCTTACCTCGTATGGGATCCGGCCGATCCGGATGCGACCACCGGCGTGGGCTATGACGGCAACACCTATAACAAGGTCGTCGAGAGCGTCGCGACTCTGGACGAGCTGAAGACCATCCTGAACTGGTCCGAAGAGCCGTTCGACGAGGGCTACTATAAGGATCATGAATTCGTGGCGGGCGACATCGCCGAGCTGTCCAAGCACGGCGTGCATGCCGAGTACCTCCAGACCCTCAAGGATCTGAAGGCCGAGATTCAGGCTTATCTCGATTGGGCGGAGCCGAAGGTTGAAGCGGGCGCGGGCCAGCTGACCCTGTTCTCCACCGTCAACCTGCACATCTTCCAGACCTACTACGGCGGCCTGCGTCCGTCTGCGGACATGAGCAGCTGGATTTACGGCGACTATGACCTCGTGAAGCAGTTCATCGAGGGCGGCCAGACGCTCAAGCAGTGGCTCGAAGCGCAGGGCTCCACCTTCGTTGAGGATACCCAGCCGACCCTGATCGGCGCGCTCTGGTATCGTGAGAACGAGTTCGTCGGCGCGACCATCGACGGCGTGGATTATCCGGGCCGCTGGGGCACCTACTTCAAGGCGCCGATGAACACCGTGCTGGCGACCTCCGAGACCGCCGCTTCCAACAAGATCATGCTCCGCACCACCGCGGAAGAGCTGATCGTTGAGGACGGCAAGGTGACCGGCGTGAAGGCCACCCAGTATGACGGCACGCCTGTGACTGCGCATGCGACCAAGGGCGTTGTCATCGCGACCGGCGGCTATGCCGCGAACCTCCAGATGGTCGTGGATACCAACGTGTACTGGTCCAGCGACTACCTCTCCACCAGCACCAAGACCACCAACCGTTCTTCTCTCAAGGGCGACGGCATCACGATGGCTCAGGCGGCTGGCGCTGACGTGACCGGCATGGGCTACACCCAGATGATGCCGATCAGCTGGATCGACGACGGCAACCTTGCCTTTGGCGGCGGCAACTACGCGATCTACCTCAACCCGACCACCGGCAAGCGTTTCGTGGACGAGACCTCTGAGCGCGACGTGCTCTCTCTGGCCGAGTTCCGCAACGGCATCGAGCACAACGGTACCAAGGGCGTGTTCATCGAGATCGCCAACGCCGGTTCCAAGATCCCTGGCCCGTACCTCTACGGCAACGAGGACGTCGAGTGGCGTCAGTACGTGCGCACCGTCGATCAGCTCGCCGAGCTGTTCAACTCCCTCGGTCTTGAGACCGACGCGGACACCGTGCGCGCGACCATCGAGAACTACGACAAGGCCATCATGGCTGGCGAGCAGCCGGAAGGCGTGAAGAAGACCAACCCGAACGCCCTGATCGGTTCTGCCGATAAGGACGAGAACGGCAATTATCTGCCGGAAACCTACAAGCTCGACGGCGTGGAGCTGCGTATCCGCTTCATGGCTCCGTCCACCCACCATACCATGGGCGGTATCAAGGTTGACACCGAGCGCCATGCGCTGGATGCCGATGGCAACGTGATCCCCGGCCTGTATGCGGCTGGCGAGGTCACCGGCGGTATCCATGGCGGCAACCGTCTCGGCGGCAACGCCATCGTTGAGATCTTCGTTTCCGGCCGTACTGCGGCGGAAGCGATTCAGGCCGACAACAAGTAATTCCCTCTGACTGATGAAAGCAGCCCTGCGAATTTCGCAGGGCTGCTTTTTGCGTTGCTCAGAAAGAAACGGGACTGTTTTCCGCTTTTTGAAAACCATAGGCTTTGAAAATATGCGTCAGCTCTCTGCGGCCGGGCAGATCCAGCTTGCGCAGAATGCCTGTCTGCTGGTTGGAGATGGTTTTGCTGGAGGAATGCAGGCTGACATCCTCGCCGAGAATGCGGAGCAGGACGCTGCGTTCCGCGTTCGTCAGCGGGGCAAGCAGCGCCGAACAGATCAACTGGGCCTGCGGGGTGACGCCGCGCGCAGTTTCACGGATCGTTGGAATGAGCACCGAAAAATTGCTTTTGAACAGATAAGCGGAAGCCAACGCCTGCGTGCTGGCGTGAATCACCGTGTCATAGTTTTCGTGCGAGGTTAGGATGATGACGCGGGAATCGGTTTGCAGCCGGATTTCGCGCGCAGCTTCAGCGCCGTTCAAAGCGGAATTGCCCAGGCTTAAATCCATCAGAACGATATCCGGCTGGTGGAGCAGCGCGGCCTGAACGGCGGTTTCTCCGTCCGAACAGGCTGCGCAAAGCTCAAAATCCTTTTCCTTTTCAAGCTCGCGTTCAATCAGGTAACGATAATCCAGATCGTCTTCGACAAACAAAATGCGGGTCTTCTTCACGGACGTGTCCTTTCTTCGGGAGAGGAATGAAACCGCAGCGAGAAGGTGCTTCCTTCGCCAGGCGTGGATCTGACGGTGATGCTTCCGCCGTGCGCGTTCATGACGTTTTGGCAGTAATACAGACCGAGACCGAAATTTTCGCCCGATGATTTGGTGGTGAAATATGGCTCAAAGATGCGCTTCTGTTGTTCCGGCGTCATACCCGGACCGTTATCGGACACGGAAATGACCGCCTTGCGCGCGGGTTTTGCATGGGTATAGGAAAGCGTAATTCTGCCCGAACCGCGCATGGCTTCGGAAGCGTTGCTGATGAGGTTGGTCAGCGTTTCATGGATATGGGTTTTGTCGCAGAAAAGCGGCGCATCGTCGCACGCGGCAACCTCAAGGGTCAGCGCAGGGGCGTACGGGGTTTCGTGGATGAGCTGCTCAAACAGCGCGCGCACGTCGCAGAAATCGGGTTCCAGCGTGATGCGGTCGGTGTGCGTTTTTGTGCGGCGGATGAGCGCGCGCAGGTGTTCGACCGAATGGCGGATGATATCGACTTCGCGGTTGCCGGGCATCTGTTCATCCAGCAGCGCCGTACACCAGTCGATTTTGTTGAGATCGTTTTTGAGCGCATGGGCGACATACTGCGTGTTGCGCTGCAAAACTTCGCCGCGGCTGCCGCTCCAATCATAGGTTTCCCGGCGCAGACGCATGCCCCAGATGCCCTCGCGAAAGGCATGATACAAAAAGAAAACCAGAATGAACAGCACGACGGGCAGCTCAATCTGCCAGATTTTGCTCAGGTTTGAAATGCCGAGCGCGTGATAGGGAAAAGCCGCGACGAGCCATACCCAGAGCGGAAGCAGAATGCTGACGGCCACAAGGCGGCGCTGGCGGTAAAGGCTGCTGCGCCGATCTGAGCGAAGCGCGCACAGTATGACGGCCGAGGCGATGCCGCCGCCGAGCCAGTTGTAGCCCGCGATGCTCAGGCAGAAGACAGGATCGCTTTGAAGCGGCAGCGTGCGGATGGGCGGGAAGAGAAGACCCAAATAGACGGCCGGGAGCCAGACGGCAACGCGCAGCAGCGGAAAGACGTGCGTTTGATTCAGCCGCGCAAAATAAAAAGCGAACATCAGCACACAGGGGATGGACAGCAGATAAAACGCGGCGCTCAGAATGGAATACAGCAGTTGAGCGCCGGAAACTGTCCATGCGCCGGAGGCGATGAGCGACGGGCCGATGCCGTAATACAGATATTCTTTGAATACGCCGACGCTGAACGCCATGCCGCCAATGAAGCACCATTGATTGAGCTTGTTTCGCGCGTCGGCCAGCAGAATCAGGGCGAAGACGACCCAGATGACCAGCACAAACAGCAGCAGATGCAGACTGGGAAGCCCGGCCCAATACGCGCTGATGCGTCCGAGAAAATCAAGCACGCATATTCTCCTTCGTATCCCTCGGACGAGGGTTATTCCAAAGCTTAGTATACCATTATTGGATGTATTTCGGAAGTTCCTTTTTCAGCAAATCGCAAAAAAACTAAGCTTCGGGCAAGGTTGAAGCGGGATCGACCCATTGCCCGTCGCGCGCAAGCGAAAGGTGAATATGCGGGCCAAGCTCGCTTTCCGCCGGAATGCGCGCCAACACATCGCCGAGCGCCTGACCGCGTGCGACGGTCTGCCCCGCCTGCACAAGCACACAGGAAAGCCCCGCATAGGTGCAGACGCTTTCATCCGTCTGCCGGATTTCGACGCTCCAGCCCCAAAGCTCGTCGCGGACACAGGAGAGCACCACGCCGTCGCGCATGCAGACGGCGGTTTCGCCCGCTTCGGCGGCCAAGTCCACAGCGGAATGCGACTGCCAGCAGTCGAGACCCTGCCAGAATACGGGCTGAGAGGAGAAGCCGCGAATCTGTCTGCCGGAGACGGGGCGAACGGAACCGGCCGCGGACGGCATGCGGATGGGCGCAAGCGTCGGCACGGGGATGGGGCTGATTTGCGGCGTGGGAGAGGAGGAAACCTCCGGCGCGGGGGCGGCGGCCTGCACGTTTTGCTGACTGCGCAGATGATCGGTGTAGAGCGCTGTGCCTGCGATGACGGCGATCATCGCGCCGAGCGTCACCAGATAGGCATAATCCAGCAGCCATTCCCGCGCCTGATGCAGGCGGGTCTTCACGGTTTCAAGCATGGTATCCCTCCCTTTGGAAAGAAGGATGGCCGAAGAGAGGACTTTATATACAAAAACGGAACATCCGGGGATGTTCCGAAAAAGAGGTGTTCAGTTAGGCTTGCGGCAGTTTACTCCTTTCGTCGCTCCTTCGTCGCGCCAACCTTCGGCGTTTTTCATCGTCTGAATCCACCACAGGTGGCGACGATTCCAAACGTCCCTCTGGGAGGGAGGCTTTATCTTCTCGCCGTC
>JABLTR010063374.1_pt1 | contig 36402 bp, 28 predicted proteins | sample 7160071 | NCBI WGS metagenome assembly JABLTR01 (sample SAMN14651230, study PRJNA627086) | human gut metagenome | isolation source: feces | host: Homo sapiens | reverse complement strand
CAGGCGGTGGGCGACATCTTCGCCGCCCCCAACGGACAGCTGGTCTTTGACGCCATGAAGCTGGCGGACAAGGGCCACGGCGTGCTGCTGCTCACCCTGAACTACGCCGGCGACCAGCTGGCAGGCAAGCAGGCCATGAAGCTGGCCAAGAAGGCGGGCCTCAACGTGCGCCAGGTAGTCACCGGCGAGGAGATCCAGTACGACCCCAACGGTGAGGACAACAAGCGCGGCCTGGCCGGCGCGGTGGCCCTGTACCACATCGCCGCGGCGGCCGCCCGGGAGGGCAAGAGTCTGGATGAGGTGGCGGAGATCGCCCAGCGCTACGCGGACAGCATGGCCTCCCTCACCGTCAAGTCCACCGACGCCACCCACCCCCAGAACGGCATGTCCTTCGGCGACCTGGGGGAGACCGACCTGATGGAGATCGGCGCCGGCCAGCACGGCGAGGGCGGCGGCGTCCGGGTGCCCATGATGTCCTCCAAGGACACCGTGGAGCACGTGGCCGGGGCCCTGTGCAAGGCCCTGGACCTGAAGGCCGGGGACAAGACCTTTGTGATGATCAACGGCTGCGGCGCCACCACCACCATGGAGATGCTGGTGCTGTTCAAGGACACGGTGGAGTTCCTGAAGGCCCGGGACATTGAGGTGGTAGCCAGCATGGTGGGCGAGATCCTCACCGTGCAGGAGGCCGGCGGCTTCCAGATGAATATCGCCAAGTGGGATGAGGAGTTCATCCGCCTTTGGAACACCCCCTGCCACACCCCCGCGTACAGCAAGGAGTAAGCCATGGCAGACAATATCGGAAACAAGGCCGCCCACGACTATCATCTGGACGTACCCGTGGCCCAGGAGGGCTTCTATGTCCGGGGGGCGGCCAACTGTGACTTCGGCATGAAGAGCCGTCTGGCCCGCATGTTCAACCCCAAGTCGGGCAATGCGGTGATGCTGGCCTTTGACCACGGCTACATCATGGGCCCCACCGCCGGTTTGGAGCGCATTGACCTGGTGATCCCGCCCCTCATCCCCTATGTGGACGTGCTGATGGGCACCAAGGGGGTCATCCGCTCCTGCATCTCTCCCGCCCAGCGGGTGGCCCGCTGCGTGCGGGTAACCTACGACTCCACCGTCCTCTACGACGACATGTCCAACGGCGGCGGCATCGCCTGCGACATTGAGAACGCCATCCGCATGGACGCCGACTGCATGGCGGTGCAGACCTTCATCGGCGCCTCCGGCGAGAGCCGCTCCCTGGAGCTGCTGTGCCGCACCGCCGACGCCGGCGCCCGGTACGGCATCCCCACCCTGGGCGTGGTGGCCGTGGGCAAGGAGATGGAGCGCACGGAGAAGTTCTTCCTGCTGGCCACCCGGGTGCTGGCGGAGAACGGGGCCAACATCGTCAAGAGCTACTTCTGCGACGGTTTTGAGCGGGTGGCCGCCGCCTGTCCGGTGCCCATCGTCATCGCCGGGGGCAAAAAGCTGCCTGAGCTGGAGGCGCTGGAGATGGCCTACAAGGCCATCGACCAGGGGGCCCACGGCGTGGACATGGGCCGGAACATCTTCCAGTCCGACTGCCCCGCCGGCATGGCCCAGGCCATCGGCAAGGTGGTCCACGAGGGCTACACCGCCCAGCAGGCCTACGAGGTCTACCAGGAAGTCAAGAACGCCAAATAAGGAGGAATCGCTATGTCCGCCACTTATATGCACATCGGCATCCCCATCACCAACAAGAAGCCCGGCATGGTCTACAATGAGGGGGCCAAGTTCTGGGTCAGCAATGTGGACGACTACGACTACAAGATCGAGTACCTGAAATTCGAGGAGGGCACCCCCTTCCCCGAGGAGATCCACCGCAACCCCCACGTGGCCTACAAGGTGGACGATCTGGAACACTACATCGCCGACGCCGACTCGGTCATCTGCGGCCCCATGGCCGCCAACGACAAGGGCGACCGGCTGGCCTTCGTCTGGAAGGACGGGGCCATTCTGGAGCTCTACCAGGAGGCTTAAATTTCCCGTCATCAGGCCGCCCCGCCGGAACAGATTTGTTCCGGCGGGGCGGCTTTTTGTTTTCTCCAGCGGGATAGGAGCGGCCCTTTCCCGGGGCATGACGCCTGCATAAACCTCCCGATCCCAGGTAAAATAAGAGATATTTTGGGATGGAGGTCGAATCAATGGACAAACGATACCTGTCACCGGGCCAGACCGCCGCCTTTGCCCGCGCTTTGCGGGCCGCGGAGCGCAGTCCGGGGACCATTGAGAAATACCTGCGGGATGTATGTCAATTTGCCGCATGGGCCGGCGGGGGAGAGGTGAGCCGGGAGCGGACGGCGGCCTGGCGGGACAGCCTGCTGGAGGGGGGCTATGCTCCCGTCACCGTCAACTCCATGGTGGCGGCGGTGAACCAGTTTTTCACCTTCCTGGGCTGGGAGGACTGCAAGGTGAAGGCCCTGAAAATCCAGCGGAAGCTGTTCCGGGACGACCGGCGGGAGCTGACCCGGGAGGAATATGAGCGCCTGCTGGACGCCGCCCGCGGTCTGGGCCGGGAGCGGCTGGCCTTGCTGCTGGAGACCATCTGCGCCACCGGCATCCGGGTGAGCGAGGTGAAGTATATCACGGTGGAGGCGGCGCGGGCCGGGCGGGCGGAGGTCTCCCTGAAAGGCAAGCTGCGCACCATTCTGCTCCCCGGCAAGCTGTGCCGGAAGCTGAAAAAGTACGCCAGGGCACAAAAAATCGCCTCCGGCGAGATTTTTCGCACCAGAAGCGGAAAAAGTTTGTCCCGACGGCAGATCTGGGCGGAGATGAAGCGGCTGTGCAAGTCGGCCGGGGTGGCCCCCAGCAAGGTGTTCCCCCACAACCTGCGGCACCTGTTCGCCCGGACGTTTTATAAGGTGTGCCGGGACGTGGTGAAGCTGGCCGACGTGCTGGGACACAGCAGCGTGGAGACCACCCGCATCTACCTCATCTCCACCGGCGCGGAGCACGCGGGAATTTTAAGGAAAATGCGCCTTATCCAATAAGACAAAATAAGTGTTTTGAGATCGGCTCGGGCCGTGAGGGACAGCGAACTTTTCCGAACATGGAGGAGCCGGCGGCGGCCGAGGGCCGCACAGAGGCAAATAGGGCGCAAAAATCCGGCCACATAAACAGGGATGGTCTATGCGGCTGAATTTTTGCACCCAAAATCAGGAAGAAGCCCTTGAAAATTTGGAATTCCCGTGCTACAATTCTCTTACTGCTATGTAATGTTTTGGTGCTTTTACAAAAAAGTACGTCAAAACACTTATTTTGCCTACGAGGGACAGGGGGGAGGAGCTTGAACGGTCTCAAGGCGCGTGCCGCCGGGCAAGGGACGGCGGAGCTGAGGCTGACGGAGGAGTGCATCGCCTCCTTTTTGGAGGAGCTGGCCCGGAAGGGTCGCACTCCCGGCACGCTGGACACCTATCAGCGGAATATCTGCTCCCTGTACGACGCCCTGCCCGAGGACAAGACGCTGCTGCCCGGGACACTGGACCGGTGGCAGCAGGACATGCTGGCGGAGGGATATTCCCCCCGGACGGTGAACACCCGCCTGTCGGTGGCCAACCACCTGGTGGCCTTTCTGGGGCGGCGGGAGCTGCAGACCCGGGGTACCCTCCAAATTGAGGAGGGCGGCACACCGGAGCTGACCCGGCGGGAGTATCTGCGGCTGCTGTCCACCGCCCGGATTCTGGGCAAGGAGCGGATCTATCTGCTGGTCAAGCTGTTCGGCAGCACCGAACTGGCGGTGGGGGACCTGGAGCAGCTGACGGTGGAGGCCTTACGCGGGGAGGAGGCGTGCCCGGTGCGCCTGCCGGATTTCCTGCGCCGGGAGCTTCTGGACTACGCCAGCCGCAGCGGCGTGGTCCGGGGTCCCCTGTTCCAGACCAGGAACGGCCGCCCCCTGGGCCGCACCGCCGTCACCGACAGCATGAAGCAGCTGTGCCGGGACGCCCGGGTGGCGGAGGAGAAAGCAAATCCCAGGTGCCTCAAGCACCTGTGGCAGACGACCCGGGACGGTTTCCGGGCCCAGCTGGACCGGATGGTGGAACAGGCCTGCGACGGCCTGCTGGAGGCTGAACAGCTGTCCATCGCCTGGGATTCCAGGGAGGTGAGGGGTCCCTGAGCGTGTGTTCCATTTCCCGGCGGAGGCCGGAAAATTGACCCTAGTATAAAGGAGGAAAATGCGAGATGAAAAAACGATTATTGGCGGCGATTATGTCCCTGTGTATGATCGTCTCCCTGCTGCCGGTGTCGGCGTTTGCCGCGCCGGGCGGCTATGACGGTGCCTTTGAACTTGTAGTGGGAGAAGAATATACAATTTACGGCGGTGATGCTTACATCGACTGGAACCATGAGTGGGAAGTGAATAATGGAAGCGTTGTATCAGTAAAGCCGGCCGATAGCAATGCTACGATAGTGGCCCTTTCTGAAGGAGAGGCGGTCATTACCCATACCTATTGGACATTGCTTGACGGCTCTCAAACCGAACGCTACCATGTGACTGTTAAACCGAAAGAAGTACCATCATGGGGCAAGATGCAATTCGGCGTCTATTACCGGTATGACAACCGTATTCCGGACAACCCGCAAGAGGACAGTAGTGCGATTGAATATGGGCCCTCTGGAAATGACAAACCCCTTTACACGATCACGATCGATATCGACGAGCTTTTGACAATATATCCAGAGGCAAGAACAACTTGGGAAAATGCTAAGTATATTTCTTATACGTCCTGTGGAGCCGAGGTGGGGGCTTGGTGGGAGAACGTTTTGTCATGCATGGATGAGACGGACCAAGCCAAGTTTGACACCAATATAGGGAGAATTTTCCAAGGCTATATCTTAAAAAGAGACATTCAAAGTGACACTCCCAACCACATGGATGGTATCCTGACAGAGGAGCCTCCGCTCTATACGGTAGAATTGTATGAAAACAACGCTCCGGCGGCAGAGAGGCTGATTGAAGTCCTGTATACGGATCAAGAAGGTGGAATTTCTGTTCAGGACGGTGGGAATAGCGTGCGTGCCGCGCTGGAAAGTTATTTGGAAACTGAATATGGTACGGACCAAGTTAATTGGACCAGTGTATCGGCTGGATCTTTTACGGCTGACGACGGCAAATATTATCAAATCGCGCTTACATTTACCCCAGCATTGGGAGTGGACAATGAGTTAAACTATGAACAGATAGGGACATCAAGTTATTATTATGCCAAAGTTGTGATGGAACTCACCGAAGTTGATGTCGGCTGGTCTGTTACCAAGACAGTGGACCGTGTGGTTCGTGGTGGTGAGCCGGTCAATACAACAAGCGACTTTGAGGCCCTGGTAGGCGACCAGATCTTCTGGAAGATTGAGGTCAAGAACGAGGGCGAAGTTCCCCTGTCTGGCATTGCCCTGGGGGATAAGCTGAACAATACGACCCCCCTGACCGTATACGAAGATAGTGCTTGTACAACAACACCGGTGACCAGTCCTGTCGATATTGGAGTGGGCGAAGCCAAGGCATATTACGCGACGTATACAGTACAGGCAGACGACAGCGGCAACCTGTCGAATACCGTGACCGCCTCTTTGGGAGGCAGAGATGAGAAGGGCACCAACAACGACATTTCCGTTCAGGCCCGGTATACCCTGGCGGTGGAGTCCTATCTGGAGAGTACCTTCGGGACAAAGCTTGACGGTGAGCAGTACAGCGGTACGTATCCCATGGCCGCCGGGACTGAGTGGAATGTTGAGATTTTTGAAAATGTCGCTAGTGGCACTGCGACCCACAGCGCCCCCAAGACTATCACGATCGACGACAAGACCTATTCCTTTGACCCGAACCTGTCCACTAACCCCCTGAGCGGCACCATGACTGAGGCTGGTGCCACAGTCCAGCTGGTCTACTCTCTGGACGAGGTGGGCGGCCCTGATGGCGGCAGCGACGGCATCCCCGACAAATACCAGAAGGAAGTCACCTATGTAATCAGCGGTGGTACTTGGGATGATCACACAATCGCAAACAAGGTCGAGTATGTGACCCTGAGGGACGAAAACAACAACTACAGCACGACCGGAAGCGGAACGCTGCAGAACGTCCCCAAGGACATGATACCGGCCGATAGTTCTGCAGAACCCCAGGGCTGGACCCCTGAGATTCCTGTTGGTAATCTCGTGCGCGGTAACGAACCCGACACATATACGTATCGCTTTGGCGTACAGGCGGTGGGGGTTAAGGTCCCGTACAATGTGGAGTACTACTTTGAGCAGCCAGGCGGGACCTATTCCCAGGATACCACCAAGACCGAGCGCAATTACGCCGCGGTTGGAACGGAGGTTACCGCAGAAGGCGAGGCGTTTGATGGCTATTGCCTGAACAGCGAGAAGTCTGTTACGACTGACACGATTAAGAAGATCGAAAGTCTTGATGATATTGTGACCCTGAAGCTGTACTACGACATCGACAAGGTCGGCGGCGAAGACGGCGGCGGTGATGGAATCCCCGACAGATACCAGAAGAAAGTCACCTTCAAGGTTGTCAACGGAACCTGGGACGGTACCGACAGCAGCGACAAGATCGTCTATGTGACTCTGGAAACGGACGGAGAATGGGATGTAAACGGGTCCGGAACCCTGACCGCTCCTACCGGTATGCAGCCCAATGTGGGTTACACAGAAGGTGCATGGGAGGATGAGACGCCTCCTGCGACGGTTACGGGTACGGAGGATGCAACCTATACCTACACCTTTACCGCGATGACCTACTACACTGTGACCTACAACCCCAACGAGGGAACTTTGGCGTCTGGCGCGGAAAGTGTAACGGTCGCCAAGGGCTGGTCGGTTAACCTGGAATCTGTTGCCGCCCGCGATGACTACATTTTCATGGGCTGGACCACAGATGAGATTCCCGGTAAAATCTATCACGCAGGCGACCCGCTGCCTGACAAGATCTACCAGGTGGGAGAGACCTTTACCCCTGAGAAGGACATCACCGTCTACGCCGTCTGGGGCGCTGATACCAACGGCGACAAAGTGGCGGACGTGAACCAGGTCTTTGTGGAGCCCGCCCCCATCACCATTTACACCGGCGGAGACGGCTACACCAGCGCCGTTGAGGGCAGCGGCGACAGCGAGCTGGGCAAGACATCTTCCGGCCTGCCTACCCCCGGCTTTTATATCACCCTGCCCTATGAGCTGGATCAGAAGCTGAAGGAGAACGCCGGAGTCAGTGCGACCACCACTTTGGACCTGTCCAAATATCTGAGCTTCCACTACGATGAGAACAACGACGGCGTGGAGGAACGTGTCTGGAACCTGGCGCGCTATGACGCCAACGGCGAAAGCCAGGCTTATAACCGCTTCATCTACCGTATCCTGCCCGCCCAGGTGGGGGATGAGGAAATCCCCATCCGGCTTGTGTTTAAGTATGCCAACAATAACGAGACCCTCAGTGACGACTTTACCATCAGCATGGACGCGCTGAGCCAGACCTACTCCATGACCATCTACGCCGGAGCATTGCGTCAGGATCAGATTACCGCCGAGTTGACCGGCCTGACCCATAATGCCAGCGTAGGCGTGGCTACCAGTACCCTCACCGTCCGCGGTGTAACGGCGGACGGCGATCCCACCACCGAAATTCTGACTAATGCCCCCACCCGGCAGCTGAACGACATCCAGGCCCATGCCAATGGTGTGGACTATTACATCAACGACAGTGCGCTGAAGGTCAGCAATCCCGACGCGGTAAAGCTGCTGGTGGACGACCTGGTGGCTGACGATGCGGCGCATGCGGCCCTGCGGAACGCGGCGGACGCTGCGATCCTGGCCAAGACTGGCACAGACCTCAGCGGCATGACCTACAACTTCCAGTACCTGGATCTGGTGGACTCCAGCAACGGCAACGCCTATGTGACCCTGGGCGATGGTCAGAGTGTTAATATCTACTGGCCGGTTCCCGACGATGCGGCGGCAGGCACCGACTTCTATGTGGTCCACTACGATGGGCTGGACCGTAACTTTACAGATCTGGCCGGCGCTTTGGAAAATGCGGCGCTGACAGTGTATGAGCCCAACGTGGTAAACGGGAATCTGGTATTCCAAACCGGTACCTTCTCCCCCTTCGTCCTGATCTATGAGGAGAAGGCTCAGCCCGTCAACCCCGACCACGGCGGCTCCGGCGGCGGCCACGACAATGACGACAGCGACCCCACCGGCAACCTGTCCATCGAGCTTGACGTGAACGGCGGCGACGACGAGTTCACCTTCACCGTCATCCTCACCGACAAGGACGGGGACGACCTGGAGAACAACTTCTACTACAACGGCGACTACACCGGCACCATCGGCAGCGGCGACGAGATCACCCTGGAGGGCGGCGACAAGATCGTCATCCGCAACCTGCCCGAGGGCACCCGGTATGAAGTCATCATCGAGACCGCCGACGGCTACACCTACGTCATCGACGGCGAGGAGGGCGTCATTCACACCGGCATGAACGAGGCGGAGTTCACCGCCACCCGCACCGTGCCCGTGGCCGACCCCAGCGTCACCGGCGTGTCCCGCTGGCTGAACACCACCGACCACATCGCCTACCTCACCGGCTATCCCGGCGGCGCCTTCGGACCGAACAACAACATGACCCGGGCGGAAGTGGCCCAGATGTTCTACGCGCTGCTGAACAACAAGAACGTGACCATTACCAAGACCTTCCCCGACGTGCCCGCCGACGCGTGGTACGCCACCGCCGTGAACACCCTGGCCTCTCTGGGCATGGTCTCCGGCGACGAGAATGGCAACTACCGGCCCAACGACCCCATCACCCGGGCCGAGTTCTGCGTCATCGCCCTGGCCTTCGCCTATGAGCCCGAGAACGCCGTGTGCTACTTCGGCGACGTGTCCCGCAGCGACTGGTTCTACACCTATGTGGCCCAGGCGGCCAGCTACGGCTGGATCGGCGGCTACACCAACGGGAACTTCGGTCCCAACGACCGGATTACCCGCGCCCAGGTGACCACCATCGTCAACAACATGCTGGGCCGCGCGGCCGACCGTGACTACGTGATCGACCACCAGGCCGACCTGGTCCAGTTCACCGACCTGACCCGGGCCCACTGGGGCTACTTCCAGATCATGGAGGCCACCAACGCCCACGACTACACCAAGTCCAACGGAACCGAGAACTGGCGCTGAGACGCGCTGACCGCTTCCGCGGGACGTACACAAGCTTTTCCACATGCTGAGGCCCGCCTCCCCATCCGGGGAGGCGGGCCTTTTTCCGCTACGCCGGACACTGCCGGCCCGTGTGATCGATGGTGTAGTCGGTGTTGTACTCCCCGCCCAGAATCAGCTGGGAGATGGGCACAAAGGTATAGCCCTCCTGGATCAGCGTCTCCAGAATGGAGGGCAGGGCCTCCGGCGTGTGAAGGGCCGCGTTGTGGAAGAGCACAATAGACCCGGGCTGCACTTTGCCCGTCACCCGCTGGACAATCTCCTCCGCCGGGATCTCCTTCCAGTCCAGGCTGTCCACGTCCCACTGGATGGGCTCCATGCCGATGGACCGCACCGCCCGAACGGCGTTGTCGTCGTAGTCCCCGTAGGGGAGGCGGACCAGGGTGGGCCGCACGCCGGTGATGGCCTCGATCTTGTCGTTGCAGGCGTTCAGGTCGGCCACGATCTCCTCCACCGACAGCTGGGGGTAGTGGGCGTGGGTGTTGGAGTGGTTCATCACCTCATGCCCCGCGTCGTGGAGGGCCTTCACAGACTCCGGGTATTTATCGACCCAGTCCCCCACCACGAAGAATGTGGCTTTTACCTGGTAGCGGTCCAGGATGTCGATGAGCTGCTGGGTGTCCTCGTTGCCCCAGGGTGATGATAAACAGCGGTCCCTGGGACTCAAGGGCTCTGCGGCCGCTGCCTGTCCAAACGCGGAAGCAGGCGCAGACGGGGACCAAGCATACCCGTTTTCCGGACGAGCGCCCAGGCAGACGACAGCCCATTTCAGCGCAAAAGAGAGTTGAACCTTCCATTGTCTGACGCTGACAGGGGTGCCCTGCCGCACTGTACAGGACGCCCCTATTCGGGCAGAAGCCCGCGCTTGTTGGAGAAGGCATACGTAATCTCAATATTTCCGTCCTCAAAAATCTGGATCTGCTTGACGGTCTCCGCCACTGTAATGCGGTCCAGGCTGGTCAGCCTTCCGTGCTGGAGCAGAGACTGGACCCAGGGATCGAAAAGCAGGCCTTCCTCTTGGGCCTTCTCCAGTTGCCGAAGCTGTGCGGACAACTCCCGCTCCTGCCGCTCATAGTCCGTCCGATAACACAGAAAGTCCTCCCGGCGGATCAGCCCGTCCCGGTAGTCCTCATAGGCCGACTTTTTCAGCCGGCAGAGCCGCTCTAATCCCCCCTCCAGCCGCTTCCGCTGGCCTGTCCGGACGCTGGGAGACTGTTTTTCCGCCTCCCCGGCCAGCGCCCGGAGGTCCTGCACCGCCGAGACGACCCGGTTCAGGTCGCTCAATACGATGCCCTCCAGAACGGCATGGGAGATGCTGTGTCTGGTGCACACGGTGGGGCCATACCGCTTGTAGGAGCCGCAGCTGTAATAGATCTCCCCCGCGGTTCTGGTCTTCACCATAGCCCGTCCGCAGTCCCCGCAGCGGAGAAACCCGGCAAAAGGGCTCTGGTTCTGTTCAAAGCTGAGCTGGCGGGTGCGTCTGCGGAGCAGGGCCTGGACCCGCTCCCACTGCTCCGCCCCGATGATGGCCTCGTGTGTGCCCGGAACCACCGCCCATTTTGACCGCTCCAGCTGAACGGCCCTGCCGTGCATGGTGGGACGGCAGTTTCGGCCCTGCTCCATGTTTCCCGCGTACATCTGATTTTGCAGAATGCGGTGAATGGTGGCATAGGTCCAGTAGGTGATCTGACCGATTTTTCGCCCGTTGTGATAGCGCTCTCCCAGAATCCGCTTGTATTCGCTGGGGCTGGGAATTCCCTCGGCATTGAGCTGCCTGGCGATCTTGATCTTGCCCCATCCCTGCTCAAAGAGGTCAAAGATCCGCCGCACCACCTGGGCCGCGGCGGGATCAATCACCAGACGGCTGTGGTTGGCGGGGTCTTTCTGGTAGCCGTAGCTGGGGAAGGCCCCCACAAACTCCCCCCGCTGCTGCTTGGTGTGGATAGCCGATCGGACTTTGTCCGAAATATCCCGGGCGTACTGGGTATTGAAGATGTTTTTCATGGGCAGGAGCATGTCGTAGCGCCCCTGCCGGCTGTCCACATGGTCATTGACGGCGATGAACCGCACCCCCCGGGCCGGAAAGACCCGCTCCAGATATCGGCCCATCTCAATGTAATCCCGCCCAAACCGGGACAAATCCTTGACCAGCACGCAGTTTATCCTTCCCTCCTCAATGTCCGCCTCCATCCGCCGGAAGGCGGGGCGGTCAAAGCTGGTGCCGGTGTAGCCGTCGTCCTGATAAAACTCCACCAGATGCAGCTCCGGGCGGGCTGCCAGATACTGCTCCAGCAGCTTGCGCTGGTTGGCGATGCTGTCGCTCTCCGCCTTGTCGCCGTCCTCCCGGGAGAGGCGCAGATAGCCCGCTGTGTTCCAAGTCTCCATAACGGCCCCATCTCCTATCGCGCAGGCTTAACATTTTATGTAACGTGTGGTTTGTGGGCCTGGATCAGCGCCCTCAGCAGCGCCTCCGGGTCCTTGCTGCCGTCAAAGTGCCGAGTGACCCGCCGGACCGGGGCCGAAACAGGACTGGACCCCTCTGTCGCCATGGGATTGTCCCCCCTTTTCTTCCACGCTGTGCTTAAATACTATGCGGACGGAGGCGCTGACATGCCGGCGCCTCCACGCAGACTTCACCGGCGGCCGCAGCAGCAGGAAACAGCCCTTCTCCCGGTCCGGGAGAAGGGCTGTCTGATCCAAACAGAACTTCGGCTTTGAACATGGGGACGGCATTTCCCGCATACAGGCCGCCGGCCGCCCTGCGCCCCCAGGCGCCCAGAGAAGCTCGGTCCGAAACCTGCCCCTCAGCTTAAAGGTGGGACTCCAGCACCTGGTCCATGGAGAAATCTTCGATCTGGAGGTAGTACTCCGCACAGTCCAGCAGGGACTGCATGGGGACGATGCCCACCACCTCACTGCCGACCACCCGCACGCCATAGCGCCGTGCCTCCATTTTTACCATCTCAAAGGCGGTGTAGACCGACGTTCTGGTGTAATCGGTCAGGTTCATGGAGACCTGGGACTGATTCCGATCCTCCAGGGCAATGCCCAGCGCCTTCACGAAGTGCAGGCCGCCGCCGATGTGGCGGACCCGCAGGGCGATCTGCCGGGCGATCTCCGGGTTTGGCGTGTCCAGATTGACGTTGAAACAGATCAGGGGCATCCGGGCGCCGATGGCGGTGGCTCCTCCGGTGGGGTGGATGGTATCCGGGCCGAAGTCCGGCTTCCACATGGGGTCCTTCATTTTCTCCCGCAGCCCCTCGAACTGCCCCTTTCGAATGTTGGCCAGATCCACCCGGTGGGGGGCGGTGGCCGATTTTTCATACAAGTAGAAGGGCTGCCCATAGCGCTCCGCCGCCAGCTTGGCCACCTCCCGGGCCAGCCGGTCCGCATCCTGAATGGTGCAGTTCCGGACCGGAATAAACGGGATCACATCCACACAGCCGATGCGGGGGTGCTGCCCCTCATGGCGGTTCATGTCGATCAGCTCCACCGCGCGGCCCACCGCCTCCACCATGGCCTGCTTCAGGGGCTCCGGCTGACCCAGGACCGTGACAACGCAGCGGTTGTGGTCCGGGTCGATGGAGTAGTCCAGCAGCTTGATCCCGGCCCTGGCCCGAAACGTGTCCACAATCTGCTCGATCTTTTTCAGGTCCCGCCCCTCACTGAAATTTGGGACGGACTCGATCCATATTTCTTTCTCCATGTGGCTGTTCCCCTTTCCGGCATGCCGCCTTCGGCGGGCTGCGCCGCTTTTTGCTTATTATAGTAGACTTTTGACTGCATGACAAGTAATCGGGTGAGGGGAGAAAATCAGCGGTTGCGGCGGGAAGCTTTCGCGGGTATACTAAAATCGAAAGAAATACAGAGGAGGGGGGATTCCCTTGCTGAAGGTAACAATGCTCCAGACGCCGAGCATTACTCTGGACGGTGTTCCGGTCTCGCTCCCGTTCAAACGGGCGGACGCGCTGCTCTACTATATGATGGTGCAGCGCAGCGCCACCCGACAGGAGCTGATTGCGCTGCTGTGGGAAAACCGGGATGAGGCGACGGGACTGAAAAATCTCCGCAACACCCTGTATGCCCTGAAAAAGGCGCTGGGCGGGGATTTTCTGCTCTCGCCTCAGAAGTCGCTGATCCTGATCAACCGGGATTGGGACGTGGACTGCGACTATGACCGCTTTACCCAGCAGGGAGACTTCTCCGCCTATCAGGGTCCTTTCCTCCAGGGGTTTGCCGTCAAACATGCTTTCTCCTTTGACGAGTGGGTGGGCCGCACCCGGGAGAAGCTCCATGGGCGGTACTTAAGCCATCTGGCCCAGCAGGCCAGGGAGGCCCATGAGGCCGGGGATGAGGAGGAAGCCATCCGCGTGGCGGTGGAATATCTCCAGGACGAGCCCTTTGACGAGGAGATGGCCGCCTTTCTGATGCGGCGGTTTCAGGGGGCGCATAAATACTCAAAGGCGGCTCAGGTCTATCAAAAACTGAAGGAACAGCTTCTGGAGGAGCTGGGGACAGAGCCCCTGGAGAGCACCACGGTGCTCTATTATGAGATCATGAACCAGTGGAACGACACCACCCGTCCGGCCAATGAGGATGGGGCGCGCTTCATTCCGGTGGGGCGGGAGGCCGCCTACGCGGCGCTGCAGGCGGCGGCGGACTCCTTCATCCAGGGGCGTACCCGCCGCTGCTCCCAGCTTTTGATCGGGGAGGGGGGCTCGGGCAAGAGCCAGCTGATCGACTACTTCCTGCGCTGGGGTGATCTGTCGTCCCTGCTGGTGCTGCGGTGCAGCTGCGTGCAGTCAGAGGAGGGCCTCCCCCTGGCCCCCTGGGACCGGATCATGCTCACCGTGTTGGAATTTCTGCAGGAGGAGGAGATTGTGCTTCCCCTCTCTCTCCAGGCACAGCTGGGGCAGACTTTCCCCCTGTTCTGCCCGGAGCGCACCGGCCCCAACGGAGACGGGGCCCGCACGCTGCACCAGTGGGACCACAGCCTGCAGGACAGCATGCTGCTGCTGTTTTCCGCCGTGACCCGGCGGAAAAAAGTCCTCCTGCTGCTGGAGGACCTCCAATGGGCGGATGTGGAGAGCATTCTGCTGGCGGACGCCCTGCTGCGCCGGCTGAAGAGCGGCGGCCTGATGGCGGTCTTCACCTGCCGGGACACTCTGAATCCCACCGCCCGGCAGCGACTGGACGCCCTGGAGAGCGACGGCCTTCTGCACCGCCACCGCCTCCATCCCCTCACCGAACAGGAGACGAAGCAGCTGCTGGACCGGGAGCTGGGATCGGAGGCCGCCGAGCGGATGGCCCCTCAATTTTACCAGGAGACAGGGGGCAACCTCTATCTGCTCACGGAGCTGACCCAGGCATACCGCCGCAGCGGAGATATTGATGCCATCCTTCAGACCATGGGGGAGATTTTGACGCAGCGGCTCTCCGGCCTGTCGGAGAACGCCGGCTATGTCGCCCAGCTGATCGCCCTGTTCCCGGAGGGCGTTTCGTCCCGGCTGCTGCTGGAGCTGATGGATGGAGACGACCGCCAGCTGACAGCTGGGCTGGAGGAGCTGCGCGGCCGTGGGATTATTGAGGCCCGTCCCACAGAGCGGGATGTGGCCTACTCCTTCATCCACCAGCGCATCCGGGAGCTGATCTGCAGCCGGAGTTCCGCCTATCAGCTCCAGCCCCTGCACCGGAGAGCGGCCGAGCTTCTCTCCGAACTGGTCCCCCCCTCCGAGGGTGAGGGGTGCCGCCAGATCGCCCGGCATTTTCAGCTTGCCGGGGACCGCCTGCGGGCCCTGGAGTATCAGATCCGCGCGCTGGAGCTGGACAGCTCCCGCGCCTGCACCCCCTTCTCCCTCTTCGGCGGCGAAAAGCCGCTGTACAAAAGCGCAAAAGAGCTGGAGGAGCAGGCCCAGCAGTGTCAAAAGGAACTCTCTGCCCTGCGGCGGGAGGCAACCGATCCGGCCGCATTGACGGAGCTGGAGCAGTGGGTGACGCTGAGTCTGGGACGGATCGACCTGTTTCAGGGGAACACGGCCCGGGGCTCCGACCGGCTGGGCGGCCTGAGCGGCAGCCTGCCCGTGGAGATGCGGGTCCCCATCCAGGCCTGCTATCTGCTGGCCTACGCCGCGATCTTCCGGCAGGAGAGCGAGCAGGCCGAGCGCTATGCCGCCACTGGGACGCGGCTGCTGGAGTGGCGGAAGGACACCATCTGGCAGGCCCAGTTCCAGCGCCTGCGGGGCAGCTGCTTCTGCCTGCGCGGAGAGTACGACAAGAGCCGGTACTATCTTCAGGAGGCCATCGACACCCTGGAGCGCCAGCCCCGCTCCACGGGGGTGCGGCTGCAGCTGGCGGCGGCCTATGCCGACTATGGGCGGGTCTGCCGGCAGGTGCAGGACTATGCGGAGGCCTGCTCCTACTTCAAGCGGGCCCTGTCTCTTCTGGAGGACGGCCCCTGGCCGGGGAGCGTGTGGATCTATGTCCATTACGGCCGGGCGGCCTTTCTGCTGGAGGACCACGCCCGGGCCAAAGAGCTGTTTGAGCGGGGCTACCAGGACGCCAAGGTGACCGGGGAGCTCTGGGGCCGGACGGCAGCGGCGGCGTATACCGCGTACTATCAGATGCTCAACGGCGATTATGCCTCGGCGGCGGACAGCCTCGCCGCGGCTCAGAGGACCCAGAGCATTCTGGAGTCCCCCCTGGAGGGGACGATTCTGAACTTCATCTGCATGCAGGTCCGGCACCGGATGGAGCTGGAACAGCGGCTGGACCTCCCCCTGGCCCAGCTGGTGCCCGACTCGGCGGAGGACTACGCCCGGAAGGGCATACGGCTCTCCTCCCGGATTCCCGATGTGTTTGAGGCGGAGCGGCTCTCCCTCGCCCTCCGGGACGGAATCACCACCCGGGTGCGGTATCGCGCCGCGGAGCTGTACAGCAAAAATAAACACTATATGGCGGAGTGACTGCACAGCGCAGCGCGGGCCCGCGTCAGGCTGTCAAAAAGTCCAAGGACTTTTCCGACAGCCTGCAAAAACGCCGTTGCTTTTGCGCCCCGCAGCGGCGCAAAAGTCCTCGCTGCGCTCGCTGAACGCCTTACTGTGCAAGGCGTTCAGGGCATTCGATCCCACTCGAGGCGGGCTGCCGCCCCCTCGAGCTCCCCCGCCAAAACTGAGGTGAATTCTGCTCAACAGAGGTTTTTTGACAAGCTGGCGCGGGCCCGCTCCCTGAACGTTCAGGGGAGCGGGCCCGCGTCTGTTTCTGCACAGGGGGCAGTCAGTATGCGGCAGGCAGCGCGGCGTCCTTCTGCCGCAGCTTCCGGACCACGTCGGACAGCGCCTGCCGGAGCGTGTCCATGCCGATGGCCCGCAGGCGGTCGGTGGGGCCGGAGATGCTCATGGCGTAGGTTCCGCCCCGAAGCGTCAGGGGGACGGCCACAGCGGTCACCCCCTGGTCCACCTCGCTCTCCGACCAGCAGAACCCCTGCCGGCGGATTTCCTCCACCTGGCGGCCCAGGGCCCGGGCCTGGGCGGCGGGGAGCCCCTTCAAAAGCTCCTCCACAAAGGCGTCCGGCTGGGCGGACAGCAGGGCCTTTCCTGTGGCCCCCGCCTGGAGAGGAACGGAATACCCCACGGCGGCGGCTACGGACAGGCTGTGCTTGGATCTTACCAGGTCCACACACTGGCCGCTGCCATTCTGCACGGTGGCCAGGACCACCAGCTCGTGAAAGTCCTCCGCCAATCGGGCCATCTCCTCCGCAATCAGGTCCCGCTGGCTGTGGCGGCGGGCAGCGGCGGCGGCCAGCACCATGGCGCCGGACCCCAGGCGGTATTTTCCGCTGGCCTGGGACTGCTCCACCCAGCCCACGCTTTGCAGGGTGCGCAGAATTCGATAGACCGTCGTCTTGTGCATTTGAAGGCCGCGGCTGACGTCGGTCAGACTGAGATGCTCCTCCGGATGGGAGGCAAAAAACTCCAGGACCCGGACAGCGTGGAGCACAGAGTGGACCGGCTGAACGCTGGAGCCCTCGGAATAGGGTGGAGACATACCATTTTCCTCCTTTTTGGTTATTATAAGGGTCCTGACGCAATTTTTCAAGGAGATTTGCCTCCGGGCTTGACAGCCGGAGACGGTTCTCTTATAATTGGGGCAGAATTTCACTATTTTAAAACTAGTTTTGAAATAGTGTCCAAACAAAGTGAGCGGAATGAATAACTTCAGCATTGGAACTCCAGTCAACCTGGCTCCCACGGGAATTGCCAGCTTTGCCAAATGTCCGATTTGTCTGGACCTGCACCACACAGGGGCAGATATTGCGGTGCTGGGAGCTCCCTTTGACCTGGCCATCCAGGGCCGCACAGGGACCCGGCTGGGGCCCCGGGGCATCCGGGCCGCTTCCACACGGTTCTCCTACAAGCCCGGCGGCTCCTACGACCCGGAGCGGGACGAGATGTATCTGGATACCAACCGCTGGACCATTGTGGACTGCGGCGACGTGGACTATGTCCCCGGGGACCTGGAGACCACATTTCAGAATCTGACCCAGGCGGTGCGTCTGTTGACGGAGCAGGGGACCATGCCGGTGATCTTGGGCGGCGACCACTCAGTCACCTATCCCGCCATCCTGGGGATGGAGGCCGCCGGCCCCTTTGACATCATCCACTTTGATGCCCATCTGGACTGGACCCGCTCCATCGGCGGACAGACCCGCTCCAACGGCTCTCCCATGCGCAACTGCGCCGCCCTGCCCTATGTGGGAAGGATCATCCACCTGGGCATCCGGGGGATCGGGAGCAGCGGCCCTGCCGACTTTGCCGACGCCCGGACCAACGGGGATCAGATCCACTCCGTCAAGGAGACCCGGGCCCTGGGGATCGAGCGGATTCTGGAGGATCTGACGCCCGGCGGCCGGGTTTACCTCACCTTTGACATTGACGGAATGGACGCGGCCTGCGCCCCGGCCACCGGCTCCCCCATGTTCGGCGGCTTCCTGTATGACGAGGTGGTGGAGATGTTCGAGGCCATTGCCAAGCACAGCCGGGTGATCGGCATGGACATGGTGGAGGTCGCCCCTCCCTACGACGACGCGGGGGATACCACCGCCTACCTGGCCGCCCGGCTGGTGTCTGACCTGCTGGGGTTTGTCACCAAAGAGCGGGAGCGGGCAGAGCAGTAAGAGACCATTTTTGACGTCAAATCGGTTTGTTCATATCTTATCCACAAAATTAGACGTTTTCTAGACGGCTCTTATTTAATATAAGTGACAGAAGCGTCTAATTTTGCTGTGTCTAAAGGAGGGAGGACGGCACCGCAGCAAGGCGCAGAGAAATCTCGACCCCTGGGATCTGACGGGCGTTCTTTTCATGGGTGGAACGTATGCGGCCGTCTCCAAAGGGTTTGACAGAGAGAATGAAAATCTTACGAAATGGGAGGTAACATCATGTCATTTGAAACGGTAGAAAACGTATTGAATATCAATACAGGTGAAATGATGACTCTGGCCCTGGCAGTTATTTTACTGCTGATCGGTTACGCAGTCAAAAGCAAGGTTCCCTTCTTGACGAAGTATTGTATCCCGGCCCCGGTGGTTGGCGGCTTCTTATTTATGTTCATCACCTTCGCCGGACACATGACCAATACCTTTGCCTTCAACTTTACCAATTCGTTCCAGAGCGTCTTTATGCTGGCTTTCTTCACCACGGTCGGTCTGGGCGCCAGCTTCTCTCTTTTAAAGAAGGGCGGACTCCTGCTGATCGTCTACTGGCTGTGTTCCGCTTTGATCTCCATTATCCAGAATGCACTGGCCATCGGTGTAGGCACTGCGGTGGGTGTGCCTTCCCCCTATGCCCTGCTGTGCGGTGCGATTAGCATGATTGGCGGACACGGCGCTGCGGCGGCCTACGGCCAAACCTTTATGGATATGGGCTACAGCGCCGGCATGACGGTGGGTGCCGCCGCCGCAACCTTCGGCCTGATCTCCGGTGTTATGTTGGGAGGTCCTCTCGCCCGCTTCATGATTGAGAAGAACGGCCTCAAGCCTGAGGATGACAATACCTCCTACACTGAAATCGAGAAGGTCAACGCTGCCAACGGCGTGAAGCTGTCTGCCCTGGACGTCATCAAAAACGTCTCTGTCATCATTGTGTGCATGGCTGTGGGCCAGATGGTCTCCGGCTGGATCGGTTCTTTGATCAACATGAGCTTCCCGGAGTACGTGGGTGCCATGTTCGTGGCGGTGATCGCGCGGAACCTGAACGACAAACTGCACTTCTATACGTTCAGCTTCTCTCTGGTAGACGGCATCGGCGATGTCATGCTCAACCTCTATCTGTCTCTGGCTATGATGACCCTGGCTTTGTGGGAGCTGACCGACCTGCTGGGCGGCATGCTGGTGATCCTGCTGCTGCAGGTGCTGGTGATGGCTCTGTACAACTACTTCTTCGTGTTCCGCATTCTGGGCAAGAACTACGACGCTGCCGTGATGTGCTCCGGCCTGTGCGGTCACGGCCTGGGTGCCACCCCCACCGCCATTGTGAATATGACTGCGGTGTGTGAGAAATACGGTATGTCCCGCCGGGCCTTTATGATCGTTCCCATCGTCGGTGCCTTCCTGGTGGACATTATTTATCAGCCCCAGACCATCGCGTTTATCAAGTTCTTTGTTCAGGGGTATCCCGGCTAAGGCAAACATCCCATGTAAACACGTTATCTCTGCTTTTTCGCGCTACAATCTGCAACCTACATATTGAGTTTAGGAGGAATTTTCTATGACCAAGCTTATTGAATGCATCCCCAACTTCAGCTGCAGCAAGGAGAAGGACGAGGCTGCCTACAACGCTCTGGTGGACGTGGCCAAGAGCGTGCCCGGCTGCACCCTGCTGGACGCCCAGACCGACGGCAACCACAACCGCTGCGTGTTCACCCTGGTGGGCTCCCCCGAGGCCATCGAGGAGGTGGCCTTCCAGCTGACCAAGAAGGCCGCGGAGGTCATCGACATGACCAAGCACAAGGGCGAGCACTCCCGCATGGGCGCCACCGACGTCATCCCTCTGGTCCCCACGATGGGCGTCACCGTGGAGGAGTGCGTGGAGATCACCAAGCGCCTGGGCCAGCGGATCTGGGACGAGCTGAAGATCCCCAGCTTCCTGTATGAGGACTCCGCCACCCGCCCCGAGCGCCGGAATCTGGCCACCTGCCGCAAGGGCCAGTTCGAGGGCATGCCCGAGAAGCTGCTCCAGCCTGAGTGGGCCCCCGACTTTGGCGAGCGGAAGATCCACCCCACCGCCGGCATCACCGCCATCGGCGCCCGGATGCCTCTGGTGGCCTTCAATGTGAATCTGGCCACCTCCGATGTAAACATCGCCAAGAAGATCGCCAAGGTGATCCGCGCCTCCTCCGGCGGCTTCCGCAGCTGTAAGGCCATGGGCTTTATGCTGGAGGACCGGGGCATTGCGCAGGTCTCCATGAATATGGTAAACTATGAGGACACTCCCCTGTACGTGGTCTATGAGATGATCCGCGCCCTGGCTGAGCGCTACGGCACCTACATCGTAGACAGCGAAATCGTGGGCCTGACCCCCGCCAAGGCCATGATTGACTGCGCGGAGTTCTATCTGAAGGCCAAGGACTTCGACTGCCACAATCAGGTGATGGAGTACCATCTGATCGGCCTGGAGTGATTACCAAACACAAAGGAGACTGGAACTATATGAAGCTTGTGGACAGAAATGTCACGGAGTTTGTGGACCTGATGGCCTCGGACGCCCCCGCTCCCGGCGGAGGCTCCGCCGCCGCTCTGGAGGGCGCTCTGGGCGCCGCCCTCACCGCTATGGTGTGCGCGCTCACCCTGGGAAAGAAGAAGTACGCCGATGTGCAGGATCTGGCCGCCGAATCCCAGAAGAAGGCCGACAGCCTGAAGGCCCGCTTCGTGGACGTCATCGACCGGGACACTGAGGCCTTCAACGCCGTCAGCGCCGTGTTCGCCATGCCCAAGGACACCGATGAGGAGAAGGCCGCCCGGAAGGCCGCCATGCAGGAGGCCCTGAAGGGCTGTACCAAGACCCCCTTTGAGATGATGGAGCTCTCCTGTGAGGCCCTGGAGCTGACCCGCTCTGTGGTAGGCAAGCTCAACGCCAGCGCCGCCAGCGACCTGGGCTGCGCCGCCCTGAGCCTGAAAGCCGCCATTCAGGGCGCCTGGCTCAATGTGCTCATCAACATCGGCGGCATTCAGGACCAGGCCTTTGCAGAGGAGTACCGCAAGAACGGACAGGCTCTGCTGGAGCGGGCCCTGCCTCTGGCGGACGCCATCTACCAGGAGGTTTTGGAATCCCTCTGATCTGCAGCCCGCCTGCGGGCATTTGACGGGACGCCCCCGCAGCGCCACAGCCGCGGGGGCGTCTCGAATGAGAAAGGAGCTGCCATGGAACCGCATCTGATCCATTTGACAAAAGACGACTATGTGGTCAGCCAGTGGTCGGGAGGGACGACCACGCAGCTTGCAATCGCTCCCTCCGGCGCCCAGTACGGGGACCGCACCTTCCTCTGGCGGCTGAGCTCCGCCACCGTGGACCTGGAGGAGTCCGACTTCACCCCTCTGCCGGACTATGACCGCCTCATCGCGCCCCTGCGGGGAGAGATGACCCTTACCCACGACGGCGGCGCGCCCATCACCCTGCGCCCCTACCAGGTCCACGCCTTTGACGGCGGGGCGGACACCCACTCCGCCGGGCGCTGCGTGGACTTTAACCTGATGCTGCGCAAGGGCGCCTGCCGGGGCCGCATCTTCCCCGTGACGGGCCAGGCCGCCCAGACCCTTTGTCCGGAGGTCTCCCCGGACGCGGAAGAGCTCCTGCTCTACTGTGTGGAAGGGCGGGGCAGGGTCTCCTTCTGCGGCGAGGCCGCAGAGCTCCATCCGGGAGAGGCCGTACGGGTGCGCGCGCCTGGCGGCGGATTGACGGTGGAGTGCCGGGAGGCCTCCGCCTTTATGGCCGCCGAACTGGAAAAAGCCCCCGAATCAGTATAACGTTTGAATAAGAAAGGAGAATGATCCCCATGGAGATTAAAACGGATATCGAGATCGCACAGAGCTGTCAGGCCAAGAATATTCGAGAAATCGCCGCGACCGCCGGTGTGGATGAAAAATACCTGGAGCTGTACGGCAACTACAAGGCCAAAGTGGACTATAAGCTTCTCAGCCAGGAGCAGGGAGAGGACGGCAAGCTGATTCTGGTCACCGCCATCACCCCCACCCCCGCCGGCGAGGGGAAGACCACCACCTCCGTGGGCCTGGCCGACGGCCTGCGTAAGATCGGCAAGAAGTCCGTGGTGGCTCTGCGTGAGCCCTCCCTGGGCCCGGTGTTCGGTGTCAAGGGCGGCGCGGCAGGCGGCGGATACGCCCAGGTGATCCCCATGGAGGACATTAACCTGCACTTCACCGGCGACTTCCACGCCATCGGCGCGGCCAACAACCTGCTGGCCGCCATGCTGGACAACCACATCCAGCAGGGCAACGCTCTGGGCATCGACGTCAAGCAGATCACCTGGAAGCGGGCGGTGGACATGAACGACCGCCAGCTGCGCCACATTGTGGACGGCCTGGGCGGAAAAATGCAGGGCGTGCCCCGGGAGGACGGCTTTGAGATCACGGTGGCCAGCGAGATCATGGCGGTGCTGTGCCTGTCCACCAGTCTTATGGACATGAAGGAAAAGCTGGGCAAGATGATCGTCGCCTATACTTACGACGGTAAGCCGGTGACCGCCCACGACCTGAAGGCGGAGGGGGCCATGACCGCCCTGCTGAAGGACGCCCTGAAGCCCAACCTGGTCCAGACCCTGGAGGGCACCCCCGCCTTTATCCACGGCGGCCCCTTCGCCAACATCGCCCACGGCTGCAACTCCATCATCGCCACCAAGATGGCCCTGAAGCTGGGGGACTACGCGGTCACAGAGGCCGGCTTCGCCGCCGACCTGGGCGCAGAGAAGTTCATCGACATCAAGTGCCGCAAGGCCGGCCTGAAGCCCTCTGCGGTGGTCATCGTTGCCACGGTCCGGGCGCTGAAGTACCACGGCGGCGTGCCTAAGCCGGAGCTGAACCAGGAGAACCTGGAGGCGCTGGAGAAGGGACTGCCCAATCTGCTTCAGCATGTGGACAATGTAAAGAATGTGTACGGCCTGCCCTGCGTGGTGGCCATCAACGCCTTCCCCACCGATACCAAGGCTGAGCTGGACCTGGTGGAGAAAAAGTGCAATGAGCTGGGCGTCAATGTGGCTCTGAGCGAAGTGTGGGCCAAGGGCGGCGAGGGCGGCAAGGCCCTGGCCGAAGAGGTGGTCCGCCTGTGCGAGGAGGAGAACCACTTCCAGTACGTCTACGACACGGAACTGTCCATCGAGGAGAAGCTGGACGCCATCGTAAAGAAGGTCTACCACGGAGACGGCGTGGTGCTCACCGCCAATGCCAAGAAGCAGGTGAAGCAGCTCACCGACCTGGGCTTCGGCAACCTGCCCATCTGCATGGCCAAGACCCAGTACTCCTTCTCCGACGACGCCGGCCTGCTGGGCGCCCCCAAGGGCTTCCAGGTCACCGTCCGGAATCTGAAGGTATCTGCCGGCGCCGGTTTCCTGGTGGCTCTCACCGGCGACATTATGACCATGCCCGGCCTGCCCAAGGTGCCCTCCGCAGAAAAGATCGACGTGGACGAGGACGGCCGCATTACCGGACTGTTCTGAGCCGGGCATGGGCATGTTTTCGCCGCAGGTGCGGCGTACAAGCGTTTTGCGCAGCAAAACCTTGGCGCAGGGCGAATTCATTTCGCCCGAGCATTTCAATCCAAAGGGGCCCCCACGGGGCCTGACCCGTGGGGAAGCCATGCCCGGCCTGCCCAAGGTGCCCTCCGCAGAAAAGATTGACGTGGACGAGGACGGCCGCATTACCGGACTGTTCTAAAACCGGAATTTCAGACATGCTTTGAGGGAGACGGCGGCCCTTGGCCGCCGTCTCCCGGATCAAATCGCGAAGGAGAAGATTCCATGGCAAAGTTGCTTAGCGGAAAGCCGGTGGCAGAGGCCATGTGCCGGGAGATCCGCGCACAGTGTGAAAAACTGCGGGCACACGGAATCCGGCCCACTCTGGGCATCGTCCGGGTGGGGGAGCGGGACGAGGACACCGCTTACGAGCGGGGGGCCACACGCCGGGCGGAGAGCCTGGATATTCAGGTCTGCCGCTTCCTGCTGCCGGAGGACGCCTCGGAGCAGGACTTGATCGGCACGCTGCGCCATGTGAATGAGGACCCGTCCATCCACGGCTGCCTGCTGTTCCGCCCCCTGCCGCCCCATCTGGATACAGAGGCCGTGGCCGGCGTGCTCCGTCCGGAAAAGGACATCGACGCCATCACCACAGCCTCCATGGGCGGGCTGCTTACCAAAGACGGGGTGGGATTTGCCCCATGTACCGCCACCGCCTGTCTGGAGCTGCTCCACTACTACGAGATCCCTCTGAAAGGGAAAAAAATCGCCATGATCGGCAAGAGCGCCACCGTGGGACTGCCCACCGCTCTGCTGCTGATGCAGGAAGACGCCACGGTCTCCGTCTGTCACATCTTTACTGATGCGGAAGATACCCGCCGGTTCTGCCTGGACGCGGACATCATCATCTCCGCCGCCGGGTGCCTGAACCTGATCCGGGCCAGCTATGTCCGGCCGGGCCAGGTGGTAGTGGACGTGGGGGTAAACATCGGGCCGGATGGCGTCATGCACGGCGATGTGGCCTTTCACGAGGTGGAGCCCATCGTGTCCGCCATTACTCCGGTGCCCGGCGGCGTGGGGGCTGTGACCTCCACCGTGCTGGCCCGGCACGTGGTTCAGGCGGCCAGCCGTCTGCTGGAGTGTGGCGGCGTATGAATTCTCTCTATCTCTCTCCCGGAGAGGTCATCTCCGCCTACTGCGCCGGGAGCGAAAAAAAATTCCGCTCCTCCGCCCTGCGTCTGCTCCTGCTGGGCGTGCTGGCCGGGGCCATCATTGCCGCAGCGGCAGCGGCCAGCAACACCGCAGTGTACGGCATATCAGATACCTGGACGCTGCGCACCATCTGCGCCCTGCTGTTTCCCTTCGGCCTGGGACTGGTAATTGTCACCGGGTCTGAGCTGTTCACCGGAAACTGCATGCTCCCGGTGGCCCTCCTGGACCGGCGCGGGACCGTTGGGCAGATGCTGCGCAACTGGGTGCTGGTCTACGCCGGCAACCTTCTGGGGGCCCTGCTGGTGGCCGGACTGTGCGTCTTCTGCGGACAGCTGGACTACTCCTCCGGGGCGCTGGCGGTATACACCATCCGGGTCGGGGCCGCCAAATGCGCACTTCCTTTTGGGAATGCCTTCGGACTGGGTATTTTATGTAATTTCCTGGTCTGCCTTGGGGTAGTGGCCGCCAACTCCGCCAAAGACACCGCCGGACGGCTGATGGGCGCATACCTTCCGGTGTGCTTCTTTGTGCTGTGCGGTTTTGAGCACTCCATTGCCAACCTCTATTATATCGGAGCAGCGCTGCTGGCCGCCGCCGTGCCGGAGTACGCGGCTCAGGCCGCGGAGGCCGGAGTGAACCTGTCCACCCTGACCCTGGCGGGAGCCGCCGCCAATCTGGTCCCTGTGACCCTGGGAAATCTGGTGGGCGGCGCGGGTCTGGGGCTGCTGCTCTGGTACTGCCACATCAAGGAAGGAGGAACCGCCAAATGACCGGACTGGAAGCCATTGAGCTCATCCATGAACGGGCATGGACCGGGCGCAAACCGGGCCTGGAGCGGACCCAGGCCCTGCTGACCGCCCTGGGCAATCCGGAGCGGAAGCTGCGCTTTGTCCATATCACGGGCACCAACGGCAAGGGCTCCACGGCAGCCATGATCGCTTCCATACTGGCCGCGGCCGGACTGCGCGCCGGACTGTATACCTCCCCCCACCTGTACCAGTTCTATGAGCGGATGCAGGTAAATGGGGCGCCCATCTCTGACCGTGATCTGGGCCGTCTGACCCAGCAGGTGCTGGAGGCAGCGGAGGATATGGACGACCCGCCCACCGAGTTTGAACTGATGACCGCTGTGGCCATGGCCTACTTTTTAGAGCAGAACTGCGATCTCGTGGTTCTGGAAGTGGGCCTGGGCGGCCGCCTGGACTCCACCAACGTGATTCCGCACCCCGAGGCGGCGGTGATTACCAACATCGGCCTGGAGCACACCAAGGAACTGGGAAATACTCTGGCCCAGATCGCCGCGGAGAAGGCCGGCATCCTGAAGCCGGGCTGCCGGTGCGTCCTGTACGCCCAGGGGGAGGAGGCCTCCCAGGTGGTGCGGAATGTCTGCCTTGGGCAGAACATCCCCCTGCTGGAGACGGCGCCGGAGCAGCTGGAGGTGCTGGACTCCGGCTTGGACGGACAGACCTTCCGCTATCGCGGAAATGGCCCATACCGCATCCGGCTGCTGGGGGACTATCAGCTCTCCAACGCCATGACCGCCCTGGACACCGTTCAGGCCCTTCGGGAGGGCGGATGGGACATTTCAGAGGCGGCGGTGCAGCAGGGTCTGCTCCAGGCCCGCTGGCCGGGCCGGCTGGAGCTGGTGCGCCGCGCCCCGGACGTGATTATTGACGGGGGCCACAATCCCCAGTGCGTGGATGCGCTGTCCGCCGCCCTGCGCAAACTCTATCCAAACCAGAAGCTGATTTTTTTGGCCGGCGTGCTGGCGGACAAGGACTGGAAAGCCATGTTCCGCCGGGTGCTTCCTATGGCCAAAGCCTTCGTGGCGGTAACGCCTGACAGCCCAAGGGCGCTTCCCGCAGAGGAGCTGGCGGAGTGGCTCCGGGCGTCCAGTTCCTGTCCCGTCCTTGTACAGGACAACTTGGATGCAGGGGTGGATGCGGCCCTGTCCATGGCCGGACCAGAGGATGTGGTCTGTGCCTGGGGCTCTCTCTACTCCGTGGGGGAGATCCGCCACCACCTGGGTCTCTGCTGAGGCTCACAGCCCCGAAGAACAATACACAGAATAGGAGTACCGCGTCAAGTGCCGGCAGATGGGAAGTCGCTGACGGACGAAAAGGCTCTGACCTTGCGGTGGTGCTCCGCTTCCGCTGTCGTATGAGGAATTTCCTTTTACGGCATCGAAGAGGGATAGGAAGGTCTCCTTCGTCCCTGTGAAAGGAATGAATACAATATGAAACAACAGAAAACGACTAAGATCATGGTCACCTGCGCCCTGCTGGTGGCTCTCCAGGTCATTCTGGCCCGGTTCCTCTCCATCAACACCACGTTTGTGGTGGTCAACTTTTCCTTCCTGGCAGTGGCCCTGGCCGGCATTTTGTTCGGCCCCCTCTGGGGCATGGCCGTGGGCGGCGTAAGCGACCTGGTGGGGGCGTCTCTGTTCCCCTTCGGCGCTTTTTTCCCCGGCTTTACGCTGACGGCGGCTCTGGTTGGCCTGGTGTACGGGGCGTTTCTGCACACCAAGACTGGAGATCTCCAGGGAAAAAGCGGGTGGCTCCGGGTCGTGGGAGCTTCCCTGAGCGCCAGCCTGATCCGCTTTGTGCTCAACAGCGTATGGCTTTACATTATGTATGGAGCGGGGCTGTTCGGCATGCTGCCCGCGCGTATCACTGAAACAGTGTGCATGGTGGTTGCCCAGCTGATTCTGCTCCCGGTCCTGAGTTCCATGGTCCGCCGCCTGGTCCACCGCGGCTGGTCTTTGGCGTAAATTTCTGGTTTCAAACGAAGAGCGGCAGGAGTGCGTTTCTCCTGCCGCTCTTTAACATCACCCCAGGCCGCGTCGAAGCTGACGGAGGCCAGCTTCTGGTCCCGCTGGACGCAGTAGATGGGCAGCTGCCGCTGGGAAGCCGAGGCGTCCACGGCGGCGGGGTAGTTGATCACATAAAACATCAGGCAGACAGCGGCGGCGCAAGCAGCCAGAGACAGGGCCCTTCGGCGGATCAGGAATGTTTTCATGGTAATTCGCCTCCCAAAAATACGCATTGATCAGCACCAATATATGCCCCCGCCGGGCGGGGCATACCCCTCCAGCGCCCGGGAAACACCGGCGCCCGGAAGCCATGCTTCCGGGCGCCGCCTCACTCCGATTCAACGGGATGCGGTCCTCTATTTCCGCCCTGAGCGGTAAATCACCCCGTCCTGGGCCTCGATCCCGTTCCGGGCCAGCAGGTCCTCCACGGTGACAAAGCAGTACCCCTTCCCCAGCAGGGCGTCCACGATCTGCACCGCCGCGTCCACCGAGCTGCTGTACAGGTCGTGCATGAGGATGATGTCCCCGTCCTGGACGTGCTCCACCACCCCGGCCACGATCCGCCCCACGTCCTGGTCCTTCCAGTCCTCCGGGTCCACCGACCACAGGACGATGGGACTGTCCGCCCACTGCCGGGCGGCTGCGTCGGTGATCCAGTAAGGGGGCCGGAGCCAGAACTCCCCCTCGCCCAGGATGTCCAGGAGAAGGCTGCGGGTCTTGCCCACCTGCAGGTCGAAGTCCTCCCGTGACAGGCCGGTGACCTCCACGTGGTCGTAGGTGTGCACCCCGATCTGGTGGCCCTCCGCCGCCATCCGCCGCACCAGGTCCTCGTTGCCCGGGATGCGGTGGCCCAGGAGAAAGAAGGTGGCGGGCACCTCCCGCAGGGCCAGCTCGTCCAGCAGCCGCCCGGTGGTGGAGGAGCGCGGCCCGTCGTCAAAGGTGAGGGCTACCACCGGCATATCGGTCTCCTCCGGCTCCGCCTCCACCTGAGCTGGGGCGGAGGCGGGGGCGCCCGTCTCCGGCACGGAGGCCGGCACCGCCAGCATAAAGCACACCACCAATAAGACCCAGCTCACCCAGGGCGCTCCGCTGTCCCGCACGCATTCCACCCCCGCCCATCGTTCGTTTCCATTCGTCAGTATGTGACGGCAGAGGAGATTTGTTGCGGTGAAATTTTTGTCAGCGGAATCGGCCGGGTTGACATTTGCCGATTGATTTGATCAAAACAACAGGCAAGCGGTCCTTTCAAGCAAGTTCCAGGCATCTCTGCAAGGTTCACATTGGAAGCTATATAAACCGCTATCCTCCGAAGGATATACGCTCAGGGCCTCCGGCGCTTATGCCGGGGGCCCTGTCATTTTCTCACGCTACTCCACTGTCACCTGGGCGGAATTGCTGACGATATTCACATAGGAGGGGCCCACCCCCAGCCTAGCCGGCTGGCCGTCTGGGGTGAGGTAGGTCATGGGGGCGCTGTCCCGGGCCTTGGACCAGGTGATCTCCTGCACCGTGCCGTCGCAGAAAAGCAGGCCGCTGCCCGTGCCGGTGGTGCGCACCTTCAGCCGCCCGGCCTCGTCCCCGGGCACGTTGGACACGTCGGTGCGCAGGACCAGGACGTTTTTCACCTGGACCTGCCCGTCCGTGTTGCCGTCCACATAGGGCTGGCCGTACTCCTCCACGGCGTACATTCCGGTCTCCGGGTCGTAGGTGAACACCCCGGTTTTGTAAGTAGAGAAGGTGACGGACACCTTGGTCCCCGGGTCCCCCTGGGTGGTCTGCCCCTCGTCCAGGAACTGGACGGGGTAGGAGAAGCCCTCCTTATGCTCCATGCGGTATCCGTAGGTGGGCAGCAGCTCTGAGATGGTCTCCCCGGAGGTGAGCACGCTGTGCTCCAGCCCCATGTTCCGCCGACGCTCCTTGTCCCGCCAGAACAGGGTGCCCTCGTAGGGACCGTTGACGCAGTCAAAGGCGGCCGCTCCCCAGTTTTTGATGGCCAGGTAGGCGCTGGGGCTCCCGCCCGCGTGGAGGAACAGGGCGTCGTGGCCCAGGGCCAGTGACACATAGTAGTCCCGGGCGGAGCGCACCGAGCCGATGTCTCCCACCCCGTCCACCGACTGAAACACCGCCAGCATCCGGGTGATGCCCCCCTCGGCGGGGGCCTCGTAGATGATGTCCGCCTGGGAGACACCCAGCTGGGGCAGGGCCTTTTTCAGGTTGTTGAGCATCACGGCCACCGGCCGGTCCTGGGCCACGTCCTCCCAGCAGCCCTCCCCGGTGAGGGGATTGATGTAGGGGGGCTCCGGTTCGGGCTCCGGTTCCGGCTCCGGGGCCAGGACGGAGACGGAGGGCTCCTCCGGGACCTGGGGCGCCTCCTCCTTGGGGGCGCAGGCGCAGAGAGCGGCCGCCAGCGCAGCGGTCAGAAAGAGAGCGGAGAGACGGGGTTTTACGGCCATCGTGATTCCTCCCTTTTGATTTGGGGTGCTCTTATAGATGGCGGGGGTTTTGCCGCCCCGGCGGCGAGAAGGGTTCCGCCCTGCGGGGCGGGTTACTTTCCCATCGATGGGAAAGTAACCAAAGGATCGCCGGGGGACGCGACCGATGGACTACGGCTTCGCTTCGCTCCGCCTAGGTCCATAGGACCGCTTACCCCCGGGCCCCCATTACGGGGGACGCGTACCTGAAAATATTGCAACAGTTTCGGCGCGCAAAATCTGAGTGGCAATCTATATTCCCGCCGAGCCACTTCGTCGTCGCGGATTTCGTATCCCTCGCTTCGCCCAGACCGGGCAAAGCTCGCTCACTCCATCGCTCCTCCTCTCCAACGCAAACCCGCTACGCTGGGCTTTGCGTTGGGGGCCGCCTTCGGCGGCCTGTTGGACGGAAAATTTCGAACGGTGCGGTTCCACAACCGCGCCTGGCATTGCCGAACCAACGCTCCCAGTTTGTTTCTTGTGTAGGGGCGACCGCAAGGGTCGCCCGTAAGCCTTCCCCTTTAGGGGAAGGTGCCGAGCGAAGCGAGGCGGATGAGGGGAACGGTCCCGGTTATAAGAGCGGTTCGTTCAAACCGTAGGGGCGGCACATCTGGGCCGCCCGGGAACGGCCCGATGGTGGCATCGGGCCCTACAAAAGATCAAAAGCACCTTCGGATACGCCGTAGGGGCGGGTGTCCTCACCCGCCCGCCGGTCCCCGGAGCCAAACTTAAGCCCCACCCACTCAAAAGGCGCGCCTTCCACCGATAGAAGCAACACCCAAAGGTTACCGGACCCTCAGCGGCAGCGGTAATAGAAGGTCAACCAGTCAGCTGAGCCACCCGCGCCTTTGCGCTGACTGCCAAGGTCGCCTAATTGGCGGCCCCCGTAAAAAGGGGGTCCGGGGGCCGACTCCCCTTGTCAAGGGGAGATGGCCGAAGGCCAGAGGGGATAGGGAATGCGAATATGAGCGCGAAGCGCTCATTCTGAGCCGTCCCCCGGCGATCCTTTGGTGACTTTCCCATCGCTGGGAAAGTCACTCGCCGCCCGCAGGCGGCGAAACCTCCCTGCGAGAAACGAAACCGCTCTATGATCGTCCCCTCATCCGTCTGGCCTGGCGGCCAGCCACCTTCCCCCCAGGGGGAAGGCTTGAGAAGGCGGCGGCGAAACCTCCCTTCGAGAAACGAAACCGCTCTATGATCGTCCCCTCATCCGTCTGGCCTGGCGGCCAGCCACCTTCCCCCCAGGGGGAAGGCTTTTGAGGGGGACGCCCCCATCCGCCCCAGGGGGAAGGCGAAAAAGAGGAGAGCGGCGAAATCCCCCTATTAGAGAAATTACGGCGTCACAGAGACCCCCATCACCCGCTGCCCCAGGGCCTCCAGGAGCAGCACATGCTCCTCTCCGGCGGGCAGGAGGACGTTTTTCTTCACGCCCCCCTCGGCCCCCCGGCAGGCCAGCTTCAGCGCGTCGGCGGTGGGCTTGGGCAGGGTGCCCTCCTTCAGCAGCTCGTCCGCCTTGACCAGGTTCATGTGGAGCAGCTCCACCTGCCGGTCCTCCCCCAGGGCCAGGGAGGGCTCGCCGTCCACAAAGAGGACCAGTCGGTCGGCCTTCATGGCCTGGGCCACCGCCACCGCCTCCTCGCCGCTGCCGGTGAGGACGGGCAGAAATCCCCCGGCCAGCAGGGTGTCCAGCACCTTGGGCCGCACGTTGATGCCCGTGTCCGTGTGCTTCAGGAGGCCGCCGTCCCCGGCGGACAAGGCCACTCCGGAGCCGGACAGAGCGGGGGGCAGCTCGCCCCCCTGGGGGCGCACCAGCACCACCCGGGCCCCCGCCCGGGCCAGGGCGGGCCCGTCCAGCAGGGCGGAGAGCCCCTCCGGCGGGGCGTAGACCACCCAGGTCTCCCCCTGGCGCTCCTCCAGGGCGGGCAGGACGGACAGAGCGGCCTTGGCGGGGGAGGCGGGGTCCAGCCGGTGGATCAGGTCGTACTCCTGGAGGAAGGCCTGTACATACTCTACGTCGGTGGGGGTGTCGATATACTCGATGCCCCGCTTTTGGCGGGTCTCCCGCCCTTTGCCGGTGAGCAACAGGATGGAGGGCCACTGACTGTCCAGCACCGCCCGGCGGATGGCCTCCCCCCGGTTGGGGATGATCTGGGGGGTACAGCCCTCCTTCTCCACGTTGGGGGCAATCTCCCGGCAGATGGCCAGGGTGTCCTCCTCGCCGCTGTCCTCCTCAGTGAGGTAGACCCGGTCGCACCACTGCCCGGCGGCCTCCCCCAGGTCGTGGCGGCGGTCAAAGGCCTTCTTGCCGGGGCAGCCGAAGACGATGGCCATATTCCGGCCGGGGTACTCCTCCCGCACCGAGCGGAACAGGGTCTCGAAGGACAGGCGGTTGTGGGCGTAGTCCACAATGGCCTGGACGCTGGCGTCGGCGTTGGAGAACACCTCCATCCGTCCGGGCACCCGGGCCCGCACCAGGCCGTCGTACACCGCCCAGTCGGGGATGCGCAGGGCCTCGCACACGGCGATGACCCCCAGGGCGTTCTCCACGTTGAACAGCCCGGGCATGGTCAGCCGGAACTCCCGCTCATAGGAGGGGGTGCGCACCTGGAACACGGTCTGGCCGTCCTCTTTGCGCACCGAACTGGCGTACACGTCCGCCTGGGGATTCTTTTGGGAGAAGGTGAGCACCGGCCTGCCGGCGGCCCGGGCGGCGGCGAGCACCTCCGAGGCGTGGTCGCAGTCCAGGTTGACGCAGTTCACCTGGGCCTGGCCGAAAATTTTCAGCTTGGAGGCGAAGTAGTCCTGGAAGTCCGGGTGCTCGATGGGGGAGATGTGGTCGTAGCCGATGTTGAGAAAACAGGCGGCGGAAAATTCGGTGCACAGGGAGCGGTGGTACTTCAGCGCCTGGCTGGACACCTCCATGGTCAGGTACTCCAGCCCCGCCTGTGCCGCGTGGGCCAGGTGCCGCTGGAGGTCCAGGGGCTCCGGGGTGGTCAGGTGGGACTCGAAGCGCTCCACCCCGTCGTAGGTGTCGATGGAGGAGATCACCCCCGTCTCCCCCTTGCCCTGTCGGGAGCGGTACACGTCCAGCACCGACTTCAGGTAGTAGGTGGCCGAGGACTTGCCTTTGGTGCCGGTGAAACCGATTACCTTCAGCTTGCCCGAGGGGTGGTCATAGCACAAATCGGCCATAAGGGCCATGGCCCGGCGCAGGTCGGCAAGGAGGATGCAGGGCAGGGGGGAGTCCGGCCAGCGCCTCTCGCTTGCGTAGGCCGCCGCCCCCCGGCTCTGGGCCATGTCCAGAAACTCCCCCTTGAAGTGGGCCCCCTTGCACACAAAGAGGGTGCCGGGGACCACCGTCCGGGAGTCGCAGGACACCAGGGCAATGGGCTGATTCCGGTCCAGGCCCTCCGGGACGGGGGCGGCCAGCAGGCCCTCCCGCTCCAGAAGGCTGATATAGTCGTTCAGGGTATGTGCCATTGGGCGTCACCTCTTGTTTTTCGTTGATTTAACTGCAGTCCCAGTTGTACAAAATCCGGCTGAAGTCCCGGCGCAGCAGGTCCTCCCGGTTGATGAAGAAGTTCCCCACGCCGCAGTCCCCCCAGAGGACCAGGTCCTTCCGGTCCTCCGCCATATCCGAGTCCAGCTGGAACAGCAGGGTGTCGTAGGGGCCCTCCGGCTCCCGGGGGTCGTACTGGGTGAAAAATGGATAGCCCAGCAGCCGGTGTCCGGCGGTGCTCAGCTGGTCATAGAAATAATCGCGGTCCGCCTTGTCGAAATATTGGTACTCATTTTTGTCCCCGATGTCCTCCCCGGTGACGGCCCGGACCGCCTCCCGGAACAGGGCCTCAAAGCGGCAGTCCCCCGGTCCCATGTATCCCACCGTCTTTTCCGCGATAAACGCGGCCTCCCGGATTACCGGAGTACAGAGGTCCGCCTCCACGTGGGTGGGGAGTTCCAGAGCCTGAATCTGCTCCAGGGTAAGGGCCGAGTCGGGCTCCGGGTGATAGACCACCCGAAAATTCTTCTGCCGGTCTGGCTGGTCAAAGTCGATCCCGAACCCGTCGTCCTGCCCGATGAAAAATTGCAGCATCCCCGCCCGGGGCAGGGGGTTCTCCGTCCCCAGCTGGGCGAAATTCAGCTGGGCCAGGAGGGTCATTTTGTTGCCCTGGGAGTCGGTGGGGTAGGGCAGGGCCGGGTCCCAGTAGGGCAGGCCGCCCACCTTGCTGTCCAAGAGCCCGCAGGGCCCCTCCGGTTGGAGGGTGAGCTTCCAGCAGGGGGTCTCGGTCCGGCGCTTCACCTCGGCCACAATGGCCTTGACCTTCGCGCTGGGCTCCGGCTTGGGCTTGGGCGGGGGCGGGGTCTTGAAGGTCTCGGGAGCGGAGGGGTAGGGGGTCAGGTCCATCCGCACCTTCACCGACTGGGGCAGGGCGTCCAGGGCCTCCAAATGGACCAACTGCTCCCGCCCGGGCAGACGCACCGTCTTCAGAGCGGGCAGCTGGAGCAGCAGGGCACAGTCGGAAAAGTTGGTCAGGGCCAGGTCCAGGTGCTGTAAATTTTTGCACCGGGGCAGCCAGGAGAAAGCCCCCATGTCCAAGGTCTGGTTCCTGCTGGACAGGACCACGGACAGCTGGCGCAGCTTCTCCATGCGCCCAATGGCGGAGAACTCCCCAGGGGTGAGGACAAAGCCCTCCGGCACATTGTCCCAGTAGGGGTCCACGGGGCTGTAGAAGTTGTCCAGCACCTTGACCTGGGTCAGGTCATAGGGGACGGCGGGCATCCGCCCCAGGGCGCGCTTTACCGCACCCAGCAGGCGGGGATCAATAGGGATGGGGCCTTGGGACATAGGGAGACCTCCTCCTTCCGGTATTTACTTGGTAAAAATATGCTGGAGCCGGCCGTGGCAGGCCTGGATGGACCGCTCGGCCAGCACCGCCATGGCGTCCAGGTAGAAGGGGGGCAGGTGGTGCTGGCTGGAGAACACGGACAGCTCGGTGCAGGCCAGGATGGCGCAGTCGCACCCCTGCTCCTCCAGGTCCTGGTGGACCACAGCGAATTTCTCCGGGTCCCCCGCCTTGCCCGCCTTGATGTCGTCGTAGATGAGAGACATGACTTTTTTCTGGGCCTCGGGGGAGGGAACTCTGGGCTCCATGCCCAGGGCGATGAGTTCCTTCTGGTAAATGCCCGTCTGTATCGTGCCGTCGGTACCCAGCACGCCGGGATAGTGGCAGCCCCGGCTGGCCAGGACCTGACATGCCTCCCGCACCATGTGGAGGATGGGGATGGAGATCTGCTCCTGCACCTTGTCCAGGAAGTAGTGGGCAGTGTTGCAAGGCACCGCGATGGCGGTGCACCCCCCCTGCTCCAGCAGCTTGGCGCCGTACAGCAGGCGGTCGTACACCGGGTCCTCCTCCCCGGACAAGATCGCCGCCGTGCGGTCGGGGACCTCGTTGTCGGAGAAAATCAGCATGGAGATGTGCTCCTGGTCGGTGCGGGCCGCCGTGCGGTCGATGATATACTGGTAAAAGGTGTTGGTGGCCTGGGGGCCCATGCCGCCCAGAACGCCGAGACGGTAATCTGACATAGTACCGAGCTCCTTCTTTTTTCATTGGGGGGAGACTGCTTCCGCCTCTTTTTTGCCTTCCCCTTTCCCGGGGGAGGGTGCCGAGCGAAAGCGAGGCGGATGAGGGGCGCTCCCCTTAAAAAGCCTTCCCCCTGGGGGCCGACTCCCCTTGTCAAGGGGAGATGTCGCGTAGCGACAGAGGGGATAGGGACAGGTGCCCCCGAAGGGGGCGGATGAGGGGGCAAGTTTCGGAATGGGTTTGTTATACACAGGGAGTTTCGCCGCCTGCGGGCGGCGAGTTCCTTTGCCCATGGCGGCAAAGGAACCAAAACGCCACCGGGGACGGCTCCAGATGAGCACTTCGTGCTCAT
>JABLTR010078893.1_pt1 | contig 36524 bp, 35 predicted proteins | sample 7160071 | NCBI WGS metagenome assembly JABLTR01 (sample SAMN14651230, study PRJNA627086) | human gut metagenome | isolation source: feces | host: Homo sapiens | reverse complement strand
GGCGGCGGATCTCCCGGTTGAGCCGTTCAATGACGTTATTGGTACGGATGCGAGTCCAGTGTTCGCTGGGAAAATCGCAGTAAGTCAGCGTTTCCTCAATGCCGTCCTCCACCTTCTTGGCAGCCTCTTTCAGCTTCATAGAGCGCAGTTGCTCTACCACGGCTTTGGCTTTCTCTCGGGCGGATTTCTTGCTTTCTTGGGCGTGGATTGCCTTGAGCATCTTTGCCACCAGTTTCACCTTGGAGCGAGGCGTTACTGAGAACACATTGCGGTAAAAGTGTACGGTACAGTGCTGGTACTTGGCCTCTGGGAATACTTCTCCCACAGCCTCCAGCATGCCAAGGCACTTGTCGCCAACCACCAGTTTCACCCCGTCCAAGCCACGGCCGCGCAGCCACTGGAAGAAGCTGACCCAGCTGGCCTTGTCCTCCTTCATGCCCTCGGAGGCACCAAGAACCTCACGGTATCCGTCCTCATTCACCGCAATCGCCACCAAAATTGCTACATTTTCAAACTCTCCGCCCCAATTTCGGCGCAGGTAGATCCCGTCCACATAGACATACGGGTAATGCCCACCTTGTAGTGGGCGGTTACGCCAATCCTCAATGTGGACATATGCTTTCTTGTTCAGCTCACTGATGGTGGATGGAGATACTTTACTGCCCCAAAGCGCTTCTGTGATGTCCTCCACACGCCGGACGGATACTCCGGCCAAGTACATCTCAATAAGGGCTTCTTCCACACTGCTCTCCCGGCGGCGGTACCGCTCAATGATAGCCGTCTCAAAGGAGATCCCTTTGAGCTTGGGCACCTTGAGGGTAACGTCCCCGGAAGTGGTGGTAAGGTTGCGGCTGTAGTGACCGCTGCGATAACCCTGCCGCTGCTCATTGCGCTCGTACCGGGCCGCCTGGGTCAGCTTCTCCGCCTCGGCCTCCAGCAGTTCGTTGAGGGTTTCCTCTACGCTGCCACGCACAAGTTCCTTGAGCTCGCTCTTGATTACGGCCTCGTTTAGTTGTACAATCTTTTCGGACATGGTTTGCTCTCTCCTTTCAGAATGGTGTGTCGCAACTTCATTCTACCAGAGACCTGCAAACCATGTCTCTTTTTTCTGCTTTTCCAATTTGCGAAACTTATTCTACCTTATCAACCTCGGCGCAGGGCGAATTCATTTCGCCCGAGCATTTTAAAGAATCCCGGGTACCCAAAAAAGAAGCACCTGCTATGCAGGTGCTTCTTTTTTGAAATATCGCAACACTATAGATGCCGCGGCACCACAGAATAAAATATCATGCCTCAATCAATAACACTGTTTAAACGCATTGCAAAAGATCTTTATTTGTTCCGAATATTTTTTAATATCTTGTTTGCCTCGTCACTATTGCAATTCTGTTGATTTAGAACAATTTCTACTTTTTCAAACACAATCTAATTGAAAATATAGATAAAATAGAATATAATAAATTAGAAACTCAATATGCTCCTTAGAAAAGATAAATTGACAGGGAGTGGTTAAGGTGGTCCCTTGTTATCCCAGAGACACTGCTGAAATTGAAACTGCGCAGAGAAAAGAGCTGGAAGTAATTTTAAAGGAGTTTGAAGATATAGTCCCCAACAATGTTACCCTCTTGATTCGCTACAATTCCGGTCAGTACATCGTTTTTTTAGATGGGAACTCCGAAGTTGATTTTGAAACGACAGATGCCTATAATAGTGAACATTCTCAGTGCAAGGAACGACTCAATGTAGTGTACAACCGTATCGAAGAATTGGAGCATCGGCCTGCTGTACAGTATTTGTCCTCTAAAAATCAGAACGCGCTTGTACGTCTACTTGGGAATGCCCTTGCTGCAGAATTAGACATGGCCGGGACGGTCGCAGATCAAACGCTCCAAACGGCCGAACAGTTCCTCAAACAACGTACAACCGAAATTTCTCGCCGCTGGCTTTTGCTCGGTTCATTTGGGGTTGCTATTGTTTCCTGGGTACTATGGCAATGTTTTTTCCAAAAAGATTTTATACTTTTTGGATGTCTTGGGGCGTTTTTTTCAATCCTTTGTAAAACCGGCAAATTGGAATATGACTGCGAGGCAGGTGCGTTCTTGAATATTCTGGAGGTTATTTCTCGCTTTTTTGCAGCAATAATCTCTGCCTATCTTGCGGGGCAGTTATTTGAGGCAGATCTTCTCTTTACTGCGCTAAAGGGGGATCAGACAGGCTCCTTTCTTCCACTTATATATTTTGTTGCAGGTTTTAGTGAACGACTAATTCCGTCGATTGTTACTACATTAGGGACAAAAGAGAAAGACGAGGAAAAAAATGATGAACCGTAAAATGCTAATTATTGCCAATCCCGGAGAAACTGGAGCTGAAAACTATTGTGCGGGAGTACACCAGGATGTTGTTCGGTACAAAAACTTTTTTATATCAAATTCAGGCGGTGCGTGGGACCCTAAAGAAATCAAAACACTGATTCGCCCGTTCTCGTCTCAAGTGGATTACGCACTCAAAGAATTGAAAACAGCTGATTATTCGATGGTCGTCTATTGTGGACATGGATATTCCCGTAAAAGCGGCACAACGATGGTCGAGCTCCGCACCAATAATGACTACGATTCAAACAATTTTAACCAAGGCGCACATAAGCACACCGTTATTTTAGACTGCTGTCGGGCTACCTACGAACCAATATACGAGAGCGCTCAAGAACGTTATGACCTCAGGGATTCAATAGAACATTCCATAGCTCGGAACCAAGCTAGAGCCAGGTTTGATAATGCGATTCAGAGTTGTCCCTCCGGCCTTGTTGTTTTATATGCTTGTAGCATCGGGGAAACTGCTGGGGACGACGAGGTTAAAGGCGGTGTCTACAGTCATGCGCTTCGCTCCGCAGCAATTCGCTGGAGTAGGGTGACTACTGGTTCTGGAACTGCAAGCGTTGTTCAGATACATAATATCGCAACCAAAATTGTCTGTCAGGAGACTGGCAGTCATCAAAACCCGCAAATTATAAAACCCCGCAGTTCTCCGTATTTCCCATTTTGTGTTGCAGAAGAGAAAACACGTTATTTTTATAAATAGAAGAGGACGTTTTTGAAGTGCTCCCCAAAAGTTAGACATTATTTTCTAAGAAAAGCAATTCAAGCAACCGAAAGGGCTTGTTGTCTGTGAATGGCAGGCGGCAAGCCCTTTAACTTTGACTTGATTCTGCGGTTATTATAATAGTCCAAATAGTCTACCAGTTCCTGCCTGAAGTGATCCAGGGATTCGAATTTTTACAGATACAGCAGCTCACTTTTGAGTATGCCAAAGAAATTCTCCATGACGGCATTGTTCGGGCAGTTGTTCTTGCGGCTCATGCTCTGCCGGATTCCTTTTCTCCTGAGCATATGCTGATACTGCCAGCCTTGATCAGAATGGAGGCTCAACTCTGTTCCATTTGGTATAGTCTCAAATGCCTTCTCCAACAAGGAAGTTATCATGCCCAATACTGGCCGGTCCGAGATGGTATAGCTGACCAAATAACTGTTGTGCAAATCCAAAATGGGCGAGAGATACATCTTCTGTCCAAACAAACTGAACTCGGTTACATCAGTCACCCATTTCTGGTTTGGCTTTTACGCATAGAAGTTCCAGTTCAGCAGATTAGGAGCAATTTTTCCAACTTTCCCTTGTAAGAACAATATTTTTTGATTCTGACACGGCAAACCAGTCCCAGTTCCTTCATAAGCCGTTGGACTGTCTTGTGGTTAATGGAAAATATAGTCTCTCCCCATGCGAATCGATTATTTAACAGTCCTGACCGTGCAGATAGAAGTAACTTTTTAAGGCTCACACTTTTCTTGAGCTGTGATACGTTTTTGAATATCTTCTATGGAAGGCAACTGCTTACCCAGTTCCTCCGGTAGGTTGCTGGTGACCTGATATGCGCTGACACCAATGGGTTTGCTCATATCTTTGAGGGAGTACTCCGCTACTAAGTCGTTCTTGCTCTTGCAGAGCAGCAGACCAATGGACGAGTTGTCTTGTTCCTTCTTCAAAATCCCATCCACTGCGGAGAGATAAAAGTTGAGTTGACCTGCGTATTCCGGCTTGAATTCGCCACTTTTTAGCCCAATCACCACATAGCATCGTAGATTCAAATTATAAAACAGAAGATCAATGTAGAAATCGTCGCCGCCTACATTGAGGTGATACTGATTGCCTAGGAATGCAAAACCAGTTCCGAGTTCCAGCAGGAGCTTGGTCACATCCCTGACCAGCGCCTGCTCAATATCCCGTTCCACCATATCTGAAGATATAGGGATCCTTCATTGTCTGCACAGCCAATTCACTTTGTGGCGACGGAAGCCGGTTCTCGAAGTTAGAAACCTTATCCGCTAACACCTGACGCTGGTATAGCCCACTTTCGATCTGATGGATCAGTACGTTGTGGGACCAGCCATTTTCTCTGGTTTTCTGAATATACCAAATTCTTTCTTCTGGATCTCTTACTTTGTCTAGAATTGCTATATTGTGTGTCCAAGGAATTTGTGCAGACACCGTCTGCACAAATTCACGATCTGGATAGGTCTGGGCGAATTTAGCCATATACTTTAGATTGCGTACGGAATAGCCCTTGCCACCTGGAAACTCTCGCCGGATATCTGTAGCCAGGTTTTCAATAAATTTATTGCCCCAGGTTTTGTGCTCATTAATCACTGTGCCAATGCTATGATACAGCAATATCATCTCTGTATTCACATGGACAGATGCTTGATATTGCGTTTTTTTGATCTCTCGCTTGAGCTGCTCAACGATGGCAAGGTATTCACCTGAATTCATCAACATGCTCATTTTTCTCCTTCCACTATCAGGCGCTTAAGCAACCCTTGGCACCCTGCTAGCACATCCCTCCAGGTAGCCTCGAAATCGTCGGTATACCAGGGATCGGCTACCTCCTGGTCCGGCCGACCTGCGTACTCCATTAAGAGGTGCATCTTCCCGTTGAAGTCGCCGCCGCAGATGTGGTACATATTGTGGAGATTTTCCCGGTCCATCCCGATCAGCAGATCGTACTGGTCGTAGTCGCTGTTTAGGAGCTGGCGGGCCGTTTTGCCAGTACACTCGATCCCATGCTCGGCCAACTTCTGCTGCGCCGGAGGATAGACTGGATTGCCAATCTCCTCCCGGCTGGTAGCCGCTGATTCGATGTGGAATTCCTGCTCCAATCCCGCCTTTTTCACCAAATGTTTCATCACAAACTCGGCCATCGAGCTCCTGCAAATATTGCCGTGGCACACGAACAGTATTCTAATCACCTGTCAAAACTCCTTGAAAGTGTTGATATTTCGAGGTTTTTGTCTTGTTTCTCGCTTGCTTCCCGCCTGTTTATCTGTCATATTCTGGTGTAAATTCGCACTGTTTCCCCGGCAAAAGTAGTAAATAGAGTAGTAAAAGGAGGGTGTTTTTCGGTTTTACTACTCGGCGTTTACCACCCGTTTCAACTCCTTTTGTGCGTCATCAAAGCCGATGTGGGTATAGGTGTTCAGCGTAACGCCTATGTCGGAGTGGCCCATCAAATATTGCAGGGTCTTGGGGTTCATGCCGCTTTTCGCCATGTTGGAGCAGTAAGTGTGACGGCAGACGTGGGGGGTGACCTTGGGCATTTGCACCTTGTAAATGCTGTTGTACTTCTGGCAGATGTGCTTGAAATAATGCTCCCAGTGCAAAGCTACCATGGGCATACCGTTCTTGTCCAAGTACAGAAAGCCCCATTTACCGCCGATTATCGGCTCTACCTTGGGGGCCTTTCGGTTGGCAATAATGCGCTCAAAACAGGCATACACATCATCGGTCATGGGAAGCACCCTCGTCCCGCTGGTGGTCTTTGTGGCCTCGATAACATACTCCATCTTGCTGGTGCGCTGCAACTGATGGTCAACGATTATCGTCCTGTTTTTCATATCCAAGTCGGCCAGCGTCAGCCCCACAAACTCGGAAATGCGAAGCCCCGTTTTGAACAGGATATAAATGCCCTCGTAATAGCGGCTAAAATGCTTGTCGTTCTTGACGAACTCCAAAAATGCCCGCTCCTGTTTTCTGGTGATTGCCTCCCGTGTCACACTATCATTGACAATGACGGTTGCAAGCTGGAACTCAAACGGATTTTTGCGTATCAAATCATCGTCCACCGCCATCTGAAAAGCGGGCCGCACCACACCCCGGATAGAGTGGATACTGCTGTAACTCCGCCCGTTCTGCTGTAACTGTATCAGCCAGCACTTGGCGTCGGAAATCTTTACCCGGTCAATTCTCATGCCGCCGAACTTTTCTTTTTTGAGAATGTTTACAACGGTCTGATAGCCTGCCTCTGTATTGGGACGGACACCCGTTTTTTGGAGAATGTACTTCTGAACAAGCGCCAAAACCGTCATTTCCCCGCCACGGGGGGCAATTTGGTCATCCAAGTCCCGAAGTATTTGCTTCTCCTTTTCCCGCAGGGAGAGGCAATCTCGTTTCCCCTCGGGCAGTTTATCCGTCTTTTCCAGTTTCCAGCTATATACAAACTGTTGCTTGCCGGTGGCGTCGGTGTATTTGTACGCATATCGTCCGTCTTTGCGTTGGCTCTCTCCGCTGCGAAGAATACGATTTTTGTTGTCGCGTCTCTTTTCGCTCACTTCTATGCGCTCCTTTCTAACATAGGAAAAGAGCCTCGGCACGATACAAGAGTATTATATCATACTTTCGGCTCTTTTTCTATGATTTTGTATCAAATTCTCGATTAAATTGCGGAGATTTCATTCAAAAATGTTTCAAAGCGCTTCCGTTTTATCAGGTATTTTACGCCGTTTTGAATGATAAAATCCGAGTGCAAGTTTTCTGTGACGATTTGCCGAAGTTTCTTTTCACCGATGTTGAAGTAGTCGGAGGCTTCCTCAATCGTCAGACAAAACTTGTCTTTGATTTGGACTTGATTTTCCATGGTCGGCCTCTTTCATGTAATACACAAATTAAGACTAATCGAACATTTTATCAAACATTTCCGCCGCATTGGTCGTGGACGCAGATTGCGTCTGCTGCGAGTATGGATTGGGGCGGCTACGGCATACGGTATACTGCCTACTGCCAGCATCATACGACATAAGGTCGATGGTAGCCTGCTGCATCATCATTACCAGAGAGGCACGGCGGTCAAGCTGGTCAAAGCCGTCCGTTTGCGCCAAAGTCTGCCCCTCCGGGCCACAAAACTGTTTCGCCCAAAAGCTATAAGGTGAATAGGGAGAAGTCACGATAATCAAATCGGCTGCAAGCGGCTTGTCCGAGTAACGCGCGGGGGCCATCACATTGGATGAAAGCCCATAAGGGTCAAGAACCCTTAATAAGTCCTGGTATGCCATGACACGGGGACGAAGTTCATCCAGAATAATAGTATGCTCCCCGGCATAGTTTTGGAAAATATCCCGACTTGAACCGGAAATATAATAGGGTTGCCCCTTTTTAGTCGCAATCGCCTTTGCTAATCTGGTCTTGCCCGTTCCTGACGTGCCGTAGAGCCAAATGACTGTTACCCGCTTGCCCAGCGCAATCATTTCTTTACGCCATTCATCAGCACGGGTCTGCAAAACTTTGGCCCATAGCACATCAATCTGCCGCTTGTAATAGGCAAGCTGTGAGCCGGTTAATCGACATTCGACTTCATCCCGTGTCAGGATACCCGCATACATGGCATCCAGTAAATTTTTCACAGTCAGGTCTTTTTGCCGAGCCTGTCTTATCGCTTTCGCCTGTACTGTGAGCAGATAAGCCCGGTAATCGAAGTTAGCAATTACGTCAGCAGGGTCATACTGATGCTTGCCATCTGCCTGTGCTTTTGCCGTTGCGTGTACCAGATAAGCATATCCGTTTTCATGGTGCCTGTCCCAGGCTTCCAAGTATTGGGGCTGGTCACCTAAGTCTTTGGCAACGGCAGAGATATGACGTGGATTTCGGAAGGAGAGCATCACATGAACGTCCGGGGTCGTGGGATTGCCTTGTTTATCAACCTCTTTGTCGTGAAGTATCATTGCATATTTCTCAGGCTGTACCCGCTGCTCAACAATGTCTTTTAGCTTTTTCAAATCCCCGGCTGGAAGATGGTCTAATTTCTGCACATACATCATGTGTTGACATTTGGGGGACTTATTCGCAGACATGATTATCCCCTCCTTTCGTGGTAAGGTCTTGGCAATTTGGCAATGGAATTGCGGGGGGCTAAAACAAGCCCGGCCCCCCGCAGGCAGTCGGTGCCAAGGGCACCGCCCGCCGCCTTTGTGCTACACAGCGGCGGGCGGTGCAGATACCGGATCATCGTTGTAATACTTACTAAGCAACTGCCCTAAAGCCTGATACACAGGAAATTCCATACGGGGAAAATGCACGCACGATACAGCGTCATGCACTCCGTCCGTGCTACTAAACCAAGCATCCCCAGGGCCATAGGTGCGCGCGGGCAGCGGGTCTAATTTGACGGCATCCCATAGGAGCAAGCCCTCGGGCCGTGTCGGTCTAAAAAGGATGCGGGTAGACATGGCAGACCGCAGCATGGCCGGAAGCCCGCCCTCCTGCACAGACGCCTCGGCAATGCTAACTATCACATAACAGCCAGCAGATGCACCCATCGTGACAATCCTTTTCAGGATGTTATCAAAGGTATCTATACAATAATCACTATCTTTTGCGGCCTTTTTCGGGAAGATTGAGCGGCAGGAGACAAATTCGTCAATGAACAAAAGCGAGGGGTGCATTCCAGCATCCCACCACTTAATGGCATCCCCGGACTGCTCAGACATATCGTTTAAGACTCGCTGCCGCTTGGCTATGGCGTGCTCAAACCAGCGCAAAGCGGCCAAAATCTCCGTGGCCTCGCCATTTTCATCGAGGGTCACCACATGGGGTAAACGAGATAACTCGGCTTGCTTGGGGTCGATGACAATGACCTCACTGCCATGTCTGTCACGTCCCGCAAGCAGCACTTGCAGTAATAAGGCGATAATGCCCGTAGTCTTACCGGAGCGTGTCTTGCCCGCCACCAGCATGGAGCCGGAGGTCGTCAAGTCAATGTCGGCCCCATTCTGCACCCGTAGGCGCGTTGGGCTGACAGGCTGCATTTCCTCGGCAGAGTGAAATGTCAAACTGTGGTCAACCAATACATCCTCCAACCTGAAAACAACCTTATCGTGGGCAACTCCGGCATCCGTCTGGGTAACCGCATAGCGGGCAAACCTCCCATTAACAGCGGTGGAGATTGCCGACGCGGCATCGGTGATGGTCTCCACGGTACAGCTCCGTGCCTCAATGGTCAACTCATATACACCGCCGCCAATGTCTTTGCAGTTTACAGCCGGGAGCAGCTCTCCATCGCGTAGACGGAGGGGATTACCGTAGCGTGGATGGCACAGCGCCCGCCGTACTTTGTGCCGGATCTTGGCGCTGGCAGGCTGGCAGCGATGGACGACCGCCGCCGCGATCAGCGCGGCGACACCGATGCCCAGAGCGACGACGGCGGTCTGGCCCATCACATATACCACCGCGCCAAGAATCGGCACATCGGCGGCGGAGGCCAGCCCGTGGCATCCCAGGGCCAGCACACCGCCCAACACCAGAGCGGCCAACCCGAGCGTCAGAAGGTTTACATCGGGCGATGCATAGGCCAGCGGCGCAGCGTCATGGTGATAGGTACGCATGGGGTTTACTCCTTTCCGGCGGGGATGGCCTTGACGTCGTCGGCGGTCACCGAAAGCTGGTTACGATAATCACCATAGATGACGCACTTGGGGGAAACCAGTCCCACCAAGGTGCCGGGGGCCAGTTCCAGGGTTTTGCCCGGTACTTTGATGTTGAGCTTCTCGAATAAATTGCTGATTTGTTCTCCCGCCTTGGTGCGGTATACGGTCCTGTCCTCAACGATTGCGACACTGATTTTTGTCCCTACGGTCTGCTTGGTTTCGTAGTCCATCAACGGGCCGCAGGAAATAACTTGCAGCGATTTGTCGCAGAAGAAACTCACGCTATCAAAAGATTGAAATTGCATCAAACCTTTCATGCCTTATCACCTCCTTTCGTAGCGCATCATAGCACAAACTTTTTTACGTGTAAAGTTACTAATAAAAGCTCGTTCGTCAACTTTTTGCAACTTTTTTAAGGAATAAGTTAAGCATAAGAACGTCTTAAAAAAGCCTGATTTATGCTATCGCAAAATAGCGATGTTCGAAAGGGACGATTTATCGCATATTTCAAAAAATCCCCAAAATTTCCATTTTCGAAGTGCAGGGGCGATATGCTGGGCGGAGAGGCAAAGTAAGGCGGCTTTCGACCGCCGCCGAAAAGAAATTTTGTTAAAAATGACAATAAAAAATCCCCGCTCCGGTCTCCGGAGCGGGGGTGCTGGAATGATGATTAGTAATCGAGGACGCCTGCGTAAGTCCAGCCCATATTGTACAGAATCTGGGAAATCTGACCACGGGTCAGGGCGCCGTAAGGGTTGAAGGTGCCCTTGCTGTCCACGCCACCAATCATGCCGAGGTTGTACGCACGGCAGATGGCTCTTTCGCAGGCGGCAATGATTTGTTCCTTAGTTGCGGACTTCATAATCAGGACTTTGCCCATCATTTCCCAGTTTTCATCAATCCACTTGTGGATGTCGTCGCCGTCGGGTAGGTCGTCCACGGAAGTAATGGGATTGACATCTCTGCCTGCCGCAACGCTGGAGTACCATGCGTCATAAATGGCGTTGGTGGTGATACCAAATTTGCCACTGGACGAAATCTGAGTCAGCATGCCGCCGTTGACGCTACCATCATCTTTCAGGGCTGCGGTTTCGGTCTGCGTCAATGTAGTAGAGCCACTGCCACTGCCTTTTTCGAGGCGTCCTGCGTAGAAGATTGCGGCAAATGCACGGGACGCAACGGTGTTATCTTCGAAGATTTCGTAGCCGAGGACGTTACCGCCGGGCTGATTGCCAACCAATCTGGCGAAAATAATGGCAGTCTGAGCACGGGTGAGGCTGTCGTTGGGGCCGAATTTACCGCCGCCGTAGCCGGCGAGCAGTCCGCCTTCGGTGAGCGTCATGACGGGGTGGTAGCACCACATACTGGTGGGCACATCAGTGTACGAGTTGCTGTAACTGGCGGACGGGGTGCCGACGGTGAAGACCTTGGTAGGCTCACGCATACCGGAGAGGTCATCGGGGTCAGCTGCATAGGCGGACACCGTCAGCCCCAGACACATGATTGCCGCCAGCAACACACCAACAATCCGATTTCGTGTTTTCATCTTGTTTCCCTCCCATAAATATAAATCGTACTCAAATTCTAACACTTAGGGCGAAAGTTGGCAAGCATTTTTATCTGCCAATAGCACACATACATTCAAAGTGTTATTTCATATACTTTGAATGGTGATTTGATGGAATATTCCGACTTCAACAGTGAACTCTTTTATGAGCTCATACGAAAGAATATCAAAAAATATCGAGTGCAGCGAAATATGACAGCAGCCCAACTAGCAGAGAAAGCAGGTCTTGGGCACGACTATTTACGCCAAATTGAGAGCGCAAAAGACAGACACCATGTTTCGCTGATTTCTCTCTACAAGATTGCCAAAGCATTGAATGTCACCATGGATGAATTGGTGGAAGAACAGGATAACTAAACGGCTGATGAAATTTAATATCATCAGCCGTTCATTTTTGTTGTTCAAGAGGCTCCCCGACTTTTTGGCCGGTAACTGGGTGGCCCGCCGCGGGTGGGGCCTGGGTGCTATGTCGGGGCCAGGTATAAGGCGGGGTCAGCGGTTGGTACGCGCCGTTGCAATCCGTCTGGATTGCTGGCGCTCTCACGCCTGCGGGCGTAGGTTTATGTATCGTGTCGAGACTCAAACTCAAGTAGTAAATTGGTAGTAAATCGGGCTGTTACCTACTCTCAAGTCGCGAAATATCGTCGTTTCGGGAGTTGCGGTGCAATCCTGCCGTGACACACAAAAAGTATCCTTGTCATCCGGATTCTCGTACTCCTGAACTATTTCTTCCCGCTCAGTATAGCACATTCCCTCGACGTCGTCGAGGGCGGTTTTCAAGTGCGCGGAGGCACTGATCTGACCAGCCAGTTCCTTCTTGGACCAGCTGAACTGCTTCGCCGCCCGCAGATACCAAGCTCGTTCTTCCATCGTCAGCTCTGCCTCCAGAATGACTACATTCTGCGTCCAGCCGATCTTCATAGCGAGCCGGTGCAGTTCCGGGACATTTTCATAGATGCGGAAGAACTCCCGCATCCGGCGCAGATTGCGGGGAGAGAAACCTATGGTTTCAGTATATGCCGCTTGCAGATATTCGGAAGCGGCTACAGCTGCTCCCTTTTCTGTTCTGGTACAAACGGCTCTGCCAATCTCGAAGTACAACTCCACCTGTGGTAATTCCTCATCCATAAGTCGATCCAGTGCCACATACATGGTGCTGTAGTCTGTGGGCTTGCGGATATTCATGGGTTTCTCCTTTCCGGCGCTGTGCCTCTATTGTCTCCAGGAAACCGAAACGGGAGCGCATCCTCTGTGATGCGCTCCCGACCTAGCTCACTCGTATTCGATTTGGCTCTGATCCTGGAAGCATTCGCTTTCCAGGCCAGCTACATCGTCCAGCGGGACCTTGGTCCCGTCTGTCAAAACCAGCACCCGCTGGATCTCATCCAGCTTCTTCAGCCGCCCAGTGGCAGTAAGGTAGGCCCCGCCGTCCTTCCGCTCATCCGGCTGGAACCAGGTCACGGTGATTTCCGGCTGTTCCGCAATATGCTCCAGCAGAACCGCCTGCCGCCGGTCCAGTTCCGCCTTGGTGTCCTCGTCCAGCTCCATCTTCTGGTCCGTCAGACGAGCCGTCTCCGCGATAGCCCCTGCGTGGCCGGCGAGGGCAGCGAATGGGCTGAAGATGGCGGCCCGCTCTGCAATGGGCATTCGCGGGTGTCTGGCGGAGGTGGGATGGGGCAGGTGGAGCATATCGTCATATTTCCCGCTCATGCGTGATGCCCTCCGATCGTCTGGTTACGCTCCCTTGCGGTGGCGCCATCCTCCAGGTTCATCCCCTTGAGGATGGCGTTTTTGCCGTACTTTTTCTTGATCCCCAGCATGGCCTCCTGGAGCTTCCGCTCTCTGGTATGGGCGGCTTTATCTGCCTGCTCCTGCTTTTCTTTGGAGGCATAATCGGTAAATAAGTCCAGCTGCTCCGCCGGCTCCTCCTTGGAGACGCTGGTCTCGTCCAGCAGCTTGTTTGCGCTGATGCTCAGGCGGCGGATCAGCAGATTCTCGTCCACAATCCGGTCATAGAGGGCGGTGACCGCTCTCAGCAGGTCGTTGGCCGAAGATGTGTAAGGAAAATTCTCCGTCCCCACCGCGTGCTTGGGGATCTTCCGCCCATAGCGGTCGGCGGTGACGGGGCCCTGATATTGGGCAGCGCGACTGGGATCGTCCAGATTTTCCCGGTCATAGCCCACGGTGAGGACCAGCTGATTGGTCACCAGCCCCTTGTCCACCAGGTCCAGAGCCAGGGCGTCCGCCATCTCCCGCACCACCAGGCGGGCTTTCTGGAAGTCGTAAGGACACTGGAGCACCTGACCGGAGACGATACTCTTATTTTCCGGCTTGTACGCCTTCGCGTCCGCGATGGTACAGGGTTCCCAGCCCCAGGCGTGGTCGATCAGTATCTCCGCGCTGATGCCGAACAGCTTATACAGCAGTTCCTCATTGTGGTACTCTCCCGGTTTCCCGATGGAGCACCGGGCCACGTCCCCCATAGTGTACATCCCGTGGGCCTCCAGCTTGGTTGCGTAGCCCTTGCCCACCCGCCAGAAGTCGGTGAGGGGCCGGTGATTCCACAGCAGCCGCCGGTAGGTCATTTCATTCAGCTTGGCGATGCGCACCCCGTCCTTGTCCGCGTGGACGTGCTTGGCCACGATGTCCATGGCAACCTTGGCCAGGTACAGATTGGTACCCATACCTGCCGCGGCGGTGATGCCGGTGGTTTTCAAAATGTCCAGGATGATGATTCGGGTCAGCTCCCGGGCGGTCATTTGATAGGTGTCCAGGTAGTTGGTCAGGTCCATAAACACCTCGTCGATGGAGTAGGGGTAGATATCCTCTGGGGCGATATATTTCAGGTAGACGCTGTAGATCTTGGTGCTCCAGTCGATATAGTGGGCCATCCGGGGCGGGGCTACGATATAGTCCAGGGCCAGAGCGGGATTCTTCTGCACCTCTGGATCGTGCCAGGAGGAGCCGGTGAGCTGATGGCCGGGGGCGTTCCACTTTCGCCTGGCGTTGACCTCCGCCACCTTCTGCACCACCTCAAAGAGCCGGGCGCGGCCTGCGATCCCATAAGCTTTCAGGGAGGGGGAGACGGCCAGGCAGATGGTCTTGTCCGTGCGGCGTTTGTCTGCCACCACCAGATTGGTGGTCATGGGGTCCAGACCTCGCTCCACGCACTCTACGCTGGCGTAAAATGACTTCAGATCGCAGCAGACATAGGTCCGCTCCTTCATGCTCCCTCACCCCCTGATTTTAGTATATCACGGATGCAGTCCCGTTATTGGGTCCATCCCAGCACGGTGTCCAGCGTCTCCGGCGCAGCCTCCGGGAAGTTCTTTCGCACCTGCGCATAGACCAGCGCTTTGGACTCCGCTGGGTCCACGGAGTAGGCAGAGGCGATGTGGTCGTATCCCCACAGGGCCTCCGGCGTGGTGTAGACGGAGATGGGCCAGCCATAGGGAACGCCCTTCCTGTTGATCCGCTGGCGGAAGTCCCGGATAACTTCAGGTTACAGAAAATATATGGTTTGACAGCGGCTTGTTTCTTGAACAAGCTGCCGGCTAGTTTTACGCTTATTGCCTAGGGACAGCTAAACCATCCCTAAGCAACCACATGCAAACATGAAATACTGGACTCGAAGGGGAACAAGCAGTATAGGGAGAGCGCTCTATACGCTCTATATGTACCTCTGTTATCAGGATCCTGGTTTCCACAATGTCTGAGGAATAAATTCTATCGTTTTATGCACCCCGCCAGTTCTGCGTATCAGCTCATCCTGGCCGATGATTTTTACTAGGTTTCTGATTACTCCCCCAAGCGCTGCTTTGTCCTGCTCACTTTTCCGGTGATAATATATTTTTGTCTGCACATTGTCATTGCAGATCAAAAGCCGTAGCACATCCCTGTCTGTAATATCCAGGGAGTGGCCAAAAATATACAGGGTATGCTCATGGCGTTTGATGCTTGATGCACTGAGGTAGTAGCGCTTCTGTCCAGGAAAGCTACAGAGTGGGTCAGGCTTCCCAGTTTCGGAAAGCTTTACCTTCCTGTAATAATCCGCATTATCTGCCTGAATTCGGTCGTACCACTCAAGATAGGCATTTTCTGTGGATTTATAAATACGTTGATAGTATTTTTTGAAGGGAAGAAACTCTAAGTCTATATTTTTACGGTCTGTATCCAAATATTCGTCAATACCAAGAACCAAGTTGCTGTTTCTACGCTCCGATCCATATCCGCTTTCCCATGTATATAGTTGTAGGAAAGCTTTTTCTCTGGGTCGTACACCCGCTAGTATGTATTGGAGTAGTTGAAAGACAGAATGCAGTCAGGGCATAGATTTTTTATATCCGGGCTCTTCTGTGTGATTTCGATCTCTCGGACGAAACCCGCAATGTAGATTTCAAGCGCACGGATGAGGCGTTCCAGATCCTTCAGCAATCTCTCAGAAAATCTATCTATTGTTCTAACGCTGTCAAAAGCACCTTGCCAGTTTCCTTTTGCCGATTTCAAGATGGCCAATAGCAAATTTTTTTCACTTTTTTCCATAACATCTATTGATGTACCGTGAGAAAGCTGAACTCTCCCGGCATCTAAAGATTGAATGACTCGAGATATTTCAGACTCAAAGTCGATCCAGTTTTCTCCCAGGAAGGAACAGTTCAGAAAATAATCTATCCAAGCATTGTCCCGGATATGTTCATATATCTCATTCAGCCGCTCATCCTGTGTTGTTGTACTGTTCACAGTGACAGAACCAGCCTCTTGTTGAATCCCTCGAACATTTCTACTTTGAAAAGCGGCAAGGAGGGCCTTCTTAATGGAGGTGTCTATCTCCCAGCCGTCTATATTTTTCTCGCGATAGGTGGCTAAATTTTCATCTTCAAGCGTAAAGATTCTTCTTACCCGCAGACAAAATGCAAGAAAATCTCTGTATGAAGTGGGCAGATCGTGTTCTAAGTCAAATCCATTTCCAATAAGCAGAATTTTCATTATATTGTCCCCACTATATCTCAATGATAGTTATTGGGCCCATCCCAGCACAGCGTCCAGCGTCTCCGACGCAGCCTCCGGGAAGTTCTTTCGCACCTGCGCGTAGACCAGCGCTTTGGACTCCTTTGGGTCCACAGAGTAGGCGGAGGTGATGTGATCATAACCCCACAGGGCCTCCGGGGTGGTGTAGACGGAGATGGGCCAGCCATAGGGCACGCCCTTCTTGTTGCTCCGCTGGCGGAAGTCCCGGATGAGCAGATAGCCTCCCATCTGGAGGTCTGTGACCGTGCCCTCAAAATTTTTCTCTCCGCCTTTTCCAAATCCGGCCTGCCGCTTCAAATCGGAGGAAAACCACTCCTCCTGCTCCAGAAAGCGGTCCATGATCCGCTTCTGACGCATGGTAGCCTGCTCGTCCTCCCACCGGCTGTCGAAGTCATAGCCATCCCGACGCCAGTTGGCAAAGTGCGGAAACCAGGCTTTGGAGATGAAGCCGGCCCGTTTGCCGAAAAACTTTCCGTATGCCACCCGGCCGCTGCGGGCGATAAGCGCGCGCCACTCCCAGGGGTCCTGGTCCGGGTCTCCGGTCCACCAATAGAGGTCTGCGGTGTTTTCCTCCACGGAGAAGCCGTCTATCTCGTTTTGGAACAGGGGCAGGAAGCCGATCTCATCGACCCAGCGGATAAGCTCCTCCCAGCTCTGGATATGGGCAGGATCGTCCCAGTCCATGCCCCGCATGATCCATTCGCCGTTTTCCATGGCCATAGCGCGGTCCTTTCTTGATACGACACATATTTTTGCTTCTAACAAGTTATATTATAGCACATTTGTTCGGTGATATCTACCAATTTCTAATCTCTATGCCTTCTAGACAGCACTCTGCATACTTAAAACAAATCACCAGCTTGCCTATATCGCAAAGCTGGTGATTGAAAATCCGTTATTTATTTAGTGCGCCTCGGACAGCACTTTTAATCCCGGTCAAGGCAATGATGTCTTTCTTCAGCCATATCCCAGGTTCTGGACAATACCAAAATTGATCCTTACGCTTCTTAAAAATACGGTAGGGAGCGGTCAAAGAGTTGTCATAGATGTGACAAACATCACAGACGGGGACTAGCTCTTTTACTAAATCAAGTGCTCTGTCATATCTAGAAATAATTTTTTCAACGGGTACATCATGGCCGCCGGCTGATACTCTGGAAGCAACCCGCGCTACATTGATTTGGGCATCTGCAGTGAGAACATAGTAACAGCGAATAAAGAAGTCTTCTTGCTTTGCACGTCTTAACAAGTTCAAATTACGCGGGGTAGATAAAACAGTCTCAAAACAGAAGCTCTTATGCTCCTTTAGGTGAAGTTCTCGACGTTCCTCCGCTATTTGAGCTGCTTCAATATTTTCACATCCGAGCACACGTTGAATTTCATCCGCATTGATATATGACATTCCAGTCGGACGCAGTAAATCTGTGATGGTACTTTTCCCTGACCCATTGGGACCTGCGAAAACAACAACCTCCGGTTTTTTAAGGGTTTCGTTCACTGTATCGTCCCTTTCTGGCCTCGCCGACTACCTCACTGGTGCCGTCGCTGTGAACCATATAGACTTTCCCTGTTTTGGGATCAAATTTAGCAATCGGCTGCTTGAGGATCTTTTTCTTCTTCAAATCTGCTGCGACAGCCTGTCTTGCATACTGGACGACGATGCTGTCATCTGGCAATTTATTTTCTACCATCGTAAAGTTCACCTCCATAAAAACAGGCATACTTTCAGTGGTTGAGTAAGTTCATAAAATCATTATAGCCTCTTCTCTGGATAATGTCCAGTGCGAACGCTTTCCAATGCCAGCAAGCGGTATAAAATAATATATTTTGTTCTGAGGTATTTTCTCTCGTGAAGAACCAGAGAGGAAAAGGCAGCCTCAGTACTGCCTTTTCCTCTCTGGTCTTTCTCACAAAATCTGTACGATCTGCTCCCAGAGCAGGATGTGTTTCTGATCCACTGAGCGGTTGTCATGGAAGTGGCCGAAGAACCAGTATTCATATTCCAGTTTTCGATCTACCATCTCCAGAAATTCCGTGAGATGGTCTGCCTCGTTGTGACGGTCCATAGACAGGGCGATGCTGGTGGAGGCGCAGTGGGTGATCACATAGTCCACCTGCCAATTTGTTCGCTCCAGCGTTTTCAATGCGGTATAGTATTCTTCATCGGAGGGCAGCTCCTCCGGCCACCAGGATCGGCCTAGTATCCGGAACCTGTTCCTACCGCTGCGCTTTAGGGCGCTCTGCCGGGCACGGAAGTTCGGAGCTGCTGGATCCAGGATGCCGTCCTCCACATCGTGGCTCTTGGCCCCGCCCATAGTGAAGAAGGTCTTTCCCATGATTTCATAGAGCTGACCGCGCATCAGATGGAGCACATGGGGTCGGATCTGGTGGACGGAACCTCCGTGCCAGGTGCGGACCGGGAATGTGTCCAGCCGACGGAAATTGTCATGGTTCCCATCCACGAACAGGGTTGTGAAAGGCCGCTGCTCCAGCCAGTCCAGCCAGTAGTTTTCCTCCGGTGTGTCAGCCCATACCCCTCCAAAATCGCCCGCCACTATTATGTAGTCATCCCGGTCCATAGCTTCCTGCTCTGGGAAGTACCTGCGGCCGAACCGCCGGAAGTTTCCGTGGCAATCGCCTGTTATAAATACCATGTATCTAAGCCTCCTTTATGTTTTCCTCTATCTCCAAGCCACCCCGGAAGGTCACTCGGATTCTGTCCGTAGATAGGACCGTGACCTTTTCCAGCAGCTGATAGACCGTGCTCTCGTCCCACTCCGTGATATCGGCGGAAGTTCCCTCCAATGCGGCAGAGATCGCCTGGAGCCGTTGGGACGCCATCTCATTTTCCTGATAGATTGCTTTGAGGCGCTCTCTCCGGTTCTTCAATTCGGCCATGGAGGTGGATACCGCACGGAAGCGCTCGGTATATTCCTCTTGGCGCTCAGGAGATGCTGCCTCTTTCAGAAGACTATCAAACTGCCGCCCCAGATCCTCCAGAGCCCGTTCCACATCGGCCAAGCTCATGGTTTCTCCGGCGACGGGCAGCAATTCCTGTTCCATAACCGCCGTGATTCGGCTTTCCAGCACGCTTTGGTTGTCCATAGATGCATTGATGGCTCCCAGAATTGCCTGCTGAAGCGGCTCTTCATCCAATGTTGGAGAATGCAGGCAGTATTTTTTTCCGTAGCTCAACCGGCTGACACAGCGCCACACAGGCCGCTTTTCCCCGTGCTGGGTCCAGATGCACCGGCGGTAGGCTGTGCCGCACTCACCGCAGAACAGTATACTGCTGAGAGCATATTTTCCGCTGTACTTACGAAGTCCGGAGGGAGAACTTTTCTTCGTTCCACCCTCCTTCGCCTTCCGGCGAGCCATTTCTAATTGAACGGCGTCAAACATCTCCAGGCTGACGATTGCTTCGTGGTGATCGCGAATGAGATATTTGGGAAGCTGCCCAGTATTAGGAATCACCTGCTTACTGATGCAGTCCTTAATAAATGTTTTTTGGAGCAAGGCATCCCCACAGTATTTTTCGTTGGTCAGAATGCTCTTAATATTGGAAATTACCCACTTAGATTTGCCAGCCGCAGTAAGGCAGCCCTGAGCTTCCAGCTGCTCCTTGATGGAGCGCAGGGGATCTCCAGCCAGGTATCGTTGGTAAATGAAACGGACGATTTCTGCCTGCTCTGGCACGATTTGAGGTTTCCCGTCCGGCCCCCGCTCATAGCCCAGCAGCTTCTGGTACTGCATGGTGACACGGCCCTCCTTCATGGACTGCCGCTTTCCCCAGCGGACTCGACTGCTGGTACTCTCACTCTCAGCCTGGGCGAAGGCTCCATGGAGAGTGATCAGGAACTCGCTCTCTGGGTGGATAGAATTGATATTTTGCTCCTCAAAAATTACTGGGATTCCCAGACTCCGCAGCTCCCGGGTATAATTGAGGGTGTCCACGGTGTTTCGGGCGAAGCGGGAGACGGACTTGGCCAGGATCATATCGATCTTTCCCTGGCGGCACTGGCGGATCATCCGCAGGAATTCCTTCCGCTTATTGGCGGAAGTTCCCGTGATGCCCTCGTCCGCAAACACCCCAGCCATAGTCCAGTTGGGTTCCTTCATGATTTTCTCTGTGTAGTAGGAGAGCTGGTTTTGATAGCTGGTGAGCTGTTCCTCGCTGTCGGTGGACACCCGGCAGTATGCGGCGACCCGCAGATTCCGTTTTCTCTCCTGCTCCTGGGGCGTCTCCGCCTTGGCGGGGATGACGATGACCTTGGGAGCGGTATCTGTCATTGGTTGTTTCCCTCCTCCACAGTTTGATGGTTTTTCAGCAGAATTGTAACCCGTCTGCTAGTGTATGTGATGCGCCGGACGCTCTCGTGCAGGAGATTTTGATCTAACGTGTCCATGGGGCTTCGGGCCTGAAACAGCCTCTGGAGCCGCTCCGTCTCATATTCCTCCGGCCCGATGGCGTTCAGCTGACGCTCCGCCAGGCGGAGGGCCAGCTCTCTGGCCTGATCCTCGTCCACCGGAGGGGTGTTCAGCAGATCGTCCAGCTCCTGACGGAGCCGGATGACTTCCAAAGGCAGGGCGTTCTCACAGGGAGGACAGCGGAGTTGTTCCGGGTGAGCGATCAGGCCGTTCAGAACCGCCAGCACCTGCCGCTCCACCAAGGGAGGCGGGGAGCCGCCGCAGAGCCTGCGCAGTTCCTTCTGGGCAGGGGTTTTCTGCGGGGGTGCCGCCCGCTTCTGCCGGCGAGACTGAACCGCATCAAACTGCTCCCGGGGAATCAGGGGCGGATAATTGCATTGGCCGGTGTACTTGGCGTTCTCCAAAATGCGGGCTACCATGTTTTTGTTCCACAGCTTTCCCACCTCATAGGGGACGTTCCCCTTTTTAAGAGCCTCTGTCAAGTCATTGTAGGATGCCCCAGTCAGATAGGACTGGAAGATCCAGCGAACTACAGAGGCTTCCTGCTCCTGGATCACGATCTCTCCCCAATCCATTTTGTAGCCGAAGGGCTGTTTTCGGTTGGATGCCATCACCGTACCGTCCTCTCGATGTCCTCTGTCAGCTCCAGGCCGTTGATGAGCCGGAACCGCAGGCGTTCATTGCTCTCCACGATGATTTTGTCGACGATCTCGCGGAACAGCTCCTCGTCGAAAGTATCCAGAAATTCCGGAGCGGCCTCCAAGGTCTCCAGCAGGACTCGTGTCTGGGAGATGGTTGGGTTTTCCTCGGATTCCAAGAGCCGCTCCTTTTCCAGCTTGACGGCACGAAGCTGTTCCGCCAGAGCGTCCCGGTGGGAGATAAAAAGGTCAGGATCGACCAAACCCTGCTGTTTCAGCTGGGCCAGTAACCAATCCTGACGGGTGATGTTTGCGATTTGGTTATTGAGTTCTACAATATCCGGGTGCCAGAGAAATTTTCCGTTTCGGGCAGTCTGGAGAGTTATAAGCAATTGAGAAAGGACCTGAAAGCCCGAATTACGAAGCTTGTAGTATATATGTGTTGCAGCAGAAAGAATTGTTTCTTCAGAAATTGGTTGTAGATAGCAGGACATGATGGAATCCTCATGGAGCCGACATATCATATACCATTTTCCTGAGACCTTTTTGGGGCGAAATGATCTTCCACAATTTCCGCATATTACTTTTCCCAGCAGGGGTCTACGCTTTTTGGTGGTAGAAAAAATATCTTTACGTCGATTTTTTCGGAGTGCCTGTGCGCATTGAAATACTTCAGAAGAAATGACTGCATCATTGATTCCGCTAATATAATACATTGGTCTCTCACCAATATTCCTCTTTACCTTATGCGGAAAGGTATCTGTGGTGAAACGCTTCATTAGTAAAGCGTCGCCGCAGTATCGCTCATTTGTAAGTATATAATCAATACTGTTTGCACTCCATCGTTTAGCAGCACCAATTGAATTCAAAGATTGAGCAATATCCACAGCTGTTTTGCCTGATAAATATGAATAAAAGATGTATTGGATAATTGGAACGTATTCTTGTTGTAATTTCAGTTGTCCATTCTCCAAACAATATCCGAAAGGTGCTCTGCAAGTATTGTATTTGCCAGCTTGCATTCGTTTACGAATACTCCATCTGAGGTTGTGGGATATGTTTTCACTTTCGTTCTGGTCCATTAAGGCAAAGATAGCAAGCAAAAGCTCGCCTGAAATTTCAGTGGTGTCAATATTTTGTTCCTCAAAACAGACACTAATATTCAGAGCTTTCAGCTCCCGGACTGCTTCCAAACACTCTTTTGTGTTTCGAGCAAACCGTGACGAGGACTTGACCAGGATTTTGTCAATCCGCCCCCGCTGGCAGTCCGCCAGGAGTCTCTGGAAATCTTCTCGTTTCTCGGCGGAGGTACCTGTGATCCCCTTATCCGCATAGACGTCCACAAATTCCCACTCCGGATTGCTGGTGATGAGTTCCGTGTAGTAAGCATTCTGGGCTGCGTAAGAGTTCAGCTGATCCTCTGAGTTAGAACTCACTCGGGCGTATGCGGCCACCCGGAGCTTTCTGGTCTGCTCCGGGGTGTTGGCCGGGATTACCACGATGCGGGGACTTTTTAGGGCCAGGGAGCCGTTTACCTTTTCCTGTTCCTGTTTCTTCACAATACTTTCACCTCATTTCGCAACACACAATACCAGAAACTGTTTGAAATATCTATATCCAAAGGATACAAAAATCAGAGAGAAACAATGATGTCCGCGCCAGTCTCCGATTTTAGGCGGGCGGCAATCTTTCGAGCCTCCTTCCGGTTCACCAGGCCGGCGGCGTTGAGTGACCGGAGCAGATTTACCATTCCTAAGTAGTTGATATTTTCTTTCATGGAGTGACCTCCATTCTTAGGTGCGTGAGAGGGGCGGAAGGCATTATCCATCCGCCCCTCTCGATTCGTTGACGCAAAGCAGTTCCGCAAAAATGGTTGCGTTTCTATTCTGAAAATAGCCAGACGCGGAACATACTTTGCCGTCATCTTGATGATTCTGTCGGCTCTATTCGACACTACTTCCCGAGCCTTAGGCGGCAGTCTAAGGACCGTGCTGGCGCACGTCACGGGCATCTCACCCCTCCGAGGATCTCTCCGAGCTGCCCCCATTGCTTGATCCCAATTTTGCTCGGGGCTATGGCTGGGCAGGAGTATCATTGTCCATTGACGGGGTCGTCGCGCTTCGAGTTGCCAAACTCGGATGCCGGAAATGGAGTGTGTACGCTCGCTGCCTTATTTGGCCTTCTTTTCATGGAGTTTTGCTCCACAGGCGGGTCTTGGCGCATTTCCGGTACCGCTGTCCCCTCCTCGGGGACCCGTCAACTAACGTATCCTTAGTGCCGGGTATGAAGTTTTCAAAGTACCCTGGGAAATATATTTCCCCTACATTACCCTACTGCACGATTTGGCTTCTAAAACGAAACACTTTCCAGAAAATTTTTCAGAAATTTTTCAAACTGTCTTTTATACTTACGTGCGCATTGAAGCGAGACATGGTATTTCTCTGCAATTTGCTTGGTGCATCGTTTGGGATTTCCCGATAGATAAATATCTAAAAGATCACAGCCCCAAGGTTTCCATTCAGCCAATTTTTCGCGAAGTGCCTCCAAAAACAATGAGTCATAGACTTGTTCGTCAATATGTGGATCAAAGACAATCGTATCTTGTACGGATACTTTCTCATTTCCATCTCGTATAAGGGAATTTAAAGAAAGAGATTGTATTTGGTTTTCATGTTTGCGCTTTCGTGCGGCAACCATTCGCTCACGATTCCACGCATAATACTCTTTGGCTGAAGTTTCGATCACCAAATAATCCCGCTCTCCCATGTCCTGAATCACATCAGTAATGAAATATCTCTTTTGTTCTGCTGGCAGATTGCGGTTTAATCCAACGATTTGTAGCCACTCATCATGTGATATGACTGATAAACGCATACTGCCGTCCGTCTGCTTTTGATTTGCTAAATATGTAATTTTCATTTCCACAACTCCGATCTCAAGTTTTTTGCTGAGATCGGAGTTATGGATACCGGGCAACTGCCTCCAGCCATACCGTGAGCTTCATGAGCTGTCCTTTCCCGGCGACCGGGAGAAAAACATCTCAAAAGCCGTGCGAAAAAGAGCAGCAAAAAAGTGCCGCGGAAATCAGACCGCTGGAATAAACCAGTCGTCTGACTTCGCACGGCACTTGGTAGTTATCAGTCCGCTAGGGGCTGCTCCTGATCGCTCGTAACATATTCATTTGTATGACCATACCTTTCCGCTGCGCTCCAAGGCACCAAAGGGAATGAAACCCAGCACCTCTAACGCAGCAAGTCAAAATTTGTTAGAATGTGTTTGAGGGAGCAGACACACTACAGAGCACGTGGAGGTGAGTAGGCTCAGTTTCGGCTGGACTGAATTTGTATGTGTGCCGGACGCTCTTTCAAGCACCAATGAATAGGGAATAGAACCCTGTAACCTTATCTTTGGAGAGACGGACTACTTCAATCTTTCAGTGAGCGTCCAGTCCCTGCCTGTTCCCTCAAATACTGTTTCGAGGGGATGTGTTATGCTTAAAATCGTTTACCGTGTCTGCTGTGGGATGGATGTCCACAAGTCTTTTGTCGTTGCCTGTATCGCTTCCACAAATGAATATGGGGTGACAACTTACAAGAGCAAACGGTTCTCTACCTTCACCAAAGATTTACGCCGGTGTGCGGATTGGCTTTCTGAGAACAACTGCAAAGATGTGTGTATGGAATCTACAGGGAAGTATTGGATTCTCATTTACAACATTCTGGAACCCACCTGCAACGTTGTCCTTGCTCACCCAAAATATGTGAAAGCCATCCGGGGCAAGAAAACGGACAAACGGGATGCCAAGTGGATCGCCGACATTTTCAAGCACGACCTTGTCGCCGGGAGTTTTATCCCACCAGCAGATATTCGCCAACTACGGGATTTGGTACGTTACCGCTGGAAACTCACCAACTTTACTACCGGAGAGAAAAACCGGGCACAAAACTGTCTGACGGTCTCCAATTTCAAACTGGATGATGTGTTCTCAGATGTGTTCGGCAAGGCAGCCTCCGCAATCACTACCCGCATTCTGCAAGATCCAACGGAGAAAATTACGGATGTTTCTGGTTTCCGAACCAAAGGCATGAAAGCGACCAACGAACAAGTGCTTGCCGCCGTAGATGGAGAGATGTGTGAAGAACAGGCTGAAAAACTCCGCATCATCCGTTCCCACATGGACAGCCTTGAACTGTACAAACTCAATCTGGAATCTCTGATTCTGTCCACTGCTGAACAATATCTTCCTCAACTCAACCTTGTTATGACGGTGCCGGGTATCCAATCCTTTGCCGCTATCGGCATCATTTCCGAAATTGGAGTGGATATGTCCGTGTTTCCCACCTCGAAGCATCTCTGCTCCTGGGCTGGTCTTACGCCGCAGAACAACGAAAGTGCAGGGAAGAAGAAAACCACCAGGATCAGCCGGGCCGGCGCCTATATCAAACCCTTACTGGTGCAATGTGCTCTCTGTGCCATTCGTGCCAAGCAGTTCCCGGAACTTCGTAATCGCTACCTTGCACTCAAAAAGCGCCGTGGGCACAAGAAAGCCATTATTGCCATTGCCAGAATGCTCCTTACGGCTATCTACAATATGCTCAAGAAGAACGAGACGTACAACCCTGAAATCTATCGAAAGGGCGACCGACCACCTGCACACCGCGAGGTTTCTGTGGAAGAAGCCATCTTCATTTTACAGCGGCAAGGCTACTTAGTAACTGCTCCACCAACATCTTAGATTTCAAGCATATCTTAGTTTTTAGCCCGCTTTTAGGGGGCTTGATTTTGTGCGCCCTTTTTCGGAATGGTACTTAAATTACAATGTTTCAACCTTTGACCTACTGTTGATGTGGCGGGATTTTCTACCGCCAATCAAATCTTTGCTGCGGCGGGATTGCTGTCTCTGTCTTCGGAAATAGGCCAAGTTCAAGACGGAGACTGTCTTGCATCTTTGGCATTTCGCTCGAATATGGCCAGAGGAGTCGGAAAATGCCATCCCGATTCGATAGCCGCAGTGCGGACAGTATAGGGTTCGTTCAGTTAGGTGAGCAGATTCCAGCTCAGAAAGAACCGCCTTTCGGCGACACTCCACAGCGGTATGTGGTGATAATCTAGGCATATCCCTCACCCCCGAACCGCAGTTCTTTTCCAATATATTCAGAAAGATCTTTTGGATACAACGCGCCTAAATCACGCAGTCGGATGACCAGTGCGGTGTGAGAGACGCGCAGTGAATCCGACATCGTTTTCAAAATGGTCTTCTCCTGCGGGCGAAAAACGTGTTTCCCATATACAGGAATCCGTTTTCCGTGATTGAATCGGGTCAGTGCATCTTTGATGATGAATTTCGGCATGAGTAGTGCCGCGGCTAAAATATTTGCCTGCCATTCACAGATGCACAGCCGCTGGTGGAGTTCTTCCGCAGTATACATCTGCTCTGCGCTTTGGGTGTGATAGAAGTGAGCGGAAGCCTCTGGATCAATCTGTGTTGCCAACAGATGTCCAGCCTCATGAGCCAGAGTAAAGCGGCGGCGGTACTCTTCGCCGGGGCGACGGAGAAAATTATCGAGAACGATTGTAGTGGGAGGGTAGACGCGTTCTGCTATGCGGCCCTGCTCTAAAATTCTGAGAGGTGTTGTTCCATCGCTGAAAAACCCGATTTTGTCCAAATCCGATTCAGCAAAGTTTTCGTATTGAACATTGACCTTGAGAAATTTGGTCACGAACGCGTCAATATCTACGCTTTGCGGAATAGCAGTTTTTTGCCCAATAAACTGACGGATCAATCCGTCACATAACTCATCTGCTTCAGTGCGTGAAATATAGTTTCGCATGTAAAACACCTCCCACATTGACCATGAAAAAATTGGACAATTTTTATTAACAATGTTAGCGTATGAGCTAACACATAATGAAATCACGCGTTCGGTTTAAGAGCTGGTTCTACTACGCGAGGAAAACATCGGCGGAGCGCAGTAGATTGCGCTCTTTTAAACGAAGGCGAACAGCTGTCCGGGATACGTCAAAAGAATCACAAAGTTCCGAGATGACATCTCCGGCTGCTTTGCCGCCGTAGCCCTCTAGCATATATGATCCGACACGATGCCGCTCCATAATCTCTCGAGCAGTTGGGTAAAAGGTGCTGGCAGGCATGAGCAGAGAGGAGGCAAAATGGTCTGCCTGCCACTCCATCCAATCAAAAATGTCCCAATTTCTATTACCGAACTTTTTGTGGGGGCCAATTTCCCGGCAAGCAATATAAGTCTTGGACAATCTGAGGTTGCAGCAGGGGCCGTCCGAGTAATACATTTGACGGTGGATGATCCAGTGGGAGAGCTCATGGGCGATTGTAAATCTTCTCCTCCGATGGCTGTAATCACCTAGAAGTCTGGCATCCACAAGAATCGTGCCGCTCATAAGATGTTCCTGTTGAATCTTCCGCTCCAAATTGACGACCATAACATCAATATCAGAGAAATTGACCATACCTAGGATATTTCCACTGGCGGAGAGATAGCGATCCAAAATTGTCAGACTATACGCCTCGTCCACAAATTTTTCAACATCCAGCGGCTGAGCCTGCTCCAGTTGCTCGGGTGAGTACTCCTGCAAGACCAATTCAGCTATGATATTAAAGTCCTTCCGGGAGAAGAGATACATACCATTTCTTTTTTGAGCTAGTGGGATACGCATAAAATCACCCGTTTTCAATGGAGTCAATAATCTGAAGCCATACATCATCCGGGATATTACGATCCCGTGCTTTTCGCAGTGCGACACGAGCCAGTTCCGTGTTCTGAATATAAGAGTTGAGGTCGGGGAATACTCCCTGCCGCTTTTGGCCAATTAGATCATACAGCAGGGTTTCATCCTCTTGAGAGAGATCTAGGCCCTGGATCAATGCGGGGAGCAGTTTGTCCGAGGGAGTGCGGTTATCTTTTTCAATATCATGCAGATAAGGCGGCGCAATACCAAGCTCTGCGGCGAAACCACGGAGTGATTTTCCAATTCGCTCCCGCCTGCTACGCAGAAAACTTCCTAACGTAATTTTATCCATACGCCCCCTCCTCTGTAGAGAGCTTGAGTATATTCCTGCGATTTATAAATCCTTTTTCTCTGCTCTGTCCTGTGTTCCAAAACAAGAGAACTCTTTTATTTTATTATAGAACAAATGTTCTAATTGTCAAGAGTTTTTTTAACCTCGCAACAAAATCTTTTTGATTTTTCATTGTACTAATATAAGCTTTCAGGGCAATAGGGTTGGAACTTTGGGGTGGACTTTGTCAACAGGTCCAATACTTGACACTACCGACACTATCTTGCGGCCTTTTAGGGTGGCGTGTCACTGATTTATTTCAAACTTACAAACCCTCCTGCGTGGCGCCTCTATTCTACACCACGCAGGAGGGTTTACACAAAGTTTGGTAGAGTCTCGAACTCAATTCTGTTTCACTTAGTATGACAGGTCATTTTGTTTGTCCTATGTCATTTTTAAGAGAATAATTCATCAAAACTAATATCATTCTTTTCCACATAAGACAACAACCACAGCCTCAAGTCCGCCATATGGCTATCGCAGAGGTCTAAACGTTCCAAAACCTTTCGTGTCTCTTTAAACATCACATAGAAATCTGTACTCTGCATGATTTCGGAAGTGAATACCTGTTTTTTATTGGAATACTGCATTGTGTTATCCCCGTACAATAGTCGATATATTAGTGCTAAGTGTAGTTTTCTTTCTTCCTCACCACTTGGGACCCGGAATAAATTTGTCAATGCTGTTTCATAGTTCAGATAACCCAGATCCTCTAGTGCCTTGCTGTGATCAAAGAAAAATACATCTTTAAAAAGCAAGAGCCCCACGAAAAAAGCCATTAAATCCACCAAAGCGCAGATAAGCAATATGAACATAGCTACCGTAGTAGAATTGTAGAGTGCGTTGAGGGTCTCAGCATTTTCGTTTAGCCCCATACCTCCTCTTAAAAGTGCGTCGTAGCTGATCTGGAAGTTGGAATATACGATACCCTGAGCATAGTTACGATAACGACGGATGGCATAGCTCTTATCTACCTCCATAACATTACTATCTTCTGTATCCGTTGTTGCTTTTTCATTCTCATTCAAGGCGCTGATGGCTTCTTCCGCGGACAAAATATTGTTTATCTGAAGCATCCGGTCAATATAGCCATCCAAGTTCTGATACTCAGCCTCTTTGTCAGTTGCGGACTGCTGTTGACTCATCGTCAATATATCGTTGCCCTCACCCTGGGTACTCTCATGCCCGTATTCTAGATAGTGGTCCACTATTCTGGGAAGATCATCTATGGAGACAATTCCCTGATCCAATCTAGTTTCCATGCCATGTTTTGTTTCAGTAGGCTTTTCCTCACCATTTTCTTCCCAATATAGCTGGGCAAGGCTGCCCCGAATACCATCTATAATAGCGTTCTGGTCCAGGAGAGAACGGACATCGATATTATTGCTCAAATTCGCCTCGTTACTGGGGCTCGTCACAGTAATGAGGCTTTCTCCACTGTTTTCAGATGTGTTCTGGTCACCACCATTCTGGTTAAGCGTCTGCTCCACATCATAGTCCAGAATGATCCGTTCCTGAGCTTCAAAAAAGCTGAGAATCTCTTCTAGGACAGTGTATTTGTCGCCCTGGTCAATAACCCTAGCCATGACGGAAATACTTTGCTGGTCAATACTGTCGGGGTCTTTGTATCGATTTTCCAATTGATATTCCACACCGTCAATCACAATTTCCTGAATGAGATCTGTTTCTTCATGAGAAATGGAATTCCCAACGTTTGACGAGGTGTCTTCATTTGTTTCAATGATAATACAACCGTTTTGGTAAGAAGGTTGGGGGTTCCCACCCCAATAGTGATTGTAAGTTTCCACCGTAATTTTTACTTCTTCGCCCAATCTGTCATAGTCCATTTTAAGGTAAGTTTTCAGAGCAGAATAAGCATTCTGAAAATCAGCTGTGTTTCCTATATACTGTCCCAAGAGATTTTCGGCCCTGGCCCTCTCATATATGTATTCCTCTCCCGGAAAGCTACTAACATTAGCTCTCAAAGCTGCCAAATCCGACTCCCGTTTCTCTGTAGCCGCGGCTACTCGATTGTCTAACGCTTCTAAAATTTTGTCGATATTATTATAATACTGGCTTACAAGCGATGTTACCTGTCCATTGATATCCAGCTGGCGGTTTGCTTCGCTTCGAACTTGATCAAAGACCTGCTGATGGAGATGAGCCTGCTGTGCATAATAGCCGAACAAGTTATTAAAGGCGAACCCGGTAGAGACAATCATCAGGAGAAAATATCCTGTGAGATAGAACCTGGGCGGCAGGTGCCGCAACCGTTTCGAAGGATACTCTTTTTCCTCCTCGGGAAGAATGAATGAGGGTTCCTTTGAAACAGAAGTTCTTCTTGCTTTCCATAATTTCCGGATATCCATGATCTGTATAATCGTCCCATAGGCAAAGGCGGCAGAAGCCATGAGGAATAATATGACCGGCAGAACAGCATCGAAATGAAATCCCCAGTTGTTTACTATTCCCCCTAAGAAAATGACTGCTGTTGCTGTAAGATAAACGAACAGATAGATCAGACAGTAAAATACCTTAGAAATCAAGAGCCGGGTATAATCCTTTCCAAATCGCAGCTGATCAGACAACATGTTCTCGGCTATGGCTTCTCCTCCCTTCATGCCGAAAATCAGCATGGCCATCTGAACAGAGCAGGCAATCGCAAAAGAGCAGATCACCGGGATTAAACTAGTATCCGACTTATAAAAATCTATCAGTCCGAAAAAAGTGTTCAACAGCGAGGCTAAAGACGCAAAACAAGCAGCCAAAAAAATTGCTTGATTCTTCTGTGATTCGGTACTGTAGCCTATAAATATCCGCATAAGGGTGGAAATAGAGCTTTTTGCTACCTCATAGACTTGCCCGAGGACAAGGGGAATCACATTACAGAGGCGGATACACTGGAACGCAATAGAACGAATCAGGCTATGCCCTGTTCCAGAATTTCGAAGAAATCCATAAATATTATTAAGCAGTTTCTCGGCTGCTACGAACAGCAAAAGTACAATTACCAGAAATCCTAGTGCCTGGATGTATAGCAGCAAAATATGTCCCAGCACCCACAGCATAGTATGACTGCCTTCTTGACCGCCGACAAACAAAGACTCTAAGCTATTTTTTACAGGCCCGTACCCAAGAATTACACACAATGTAAATCCGATGCCGGCTATTAATAAAGTTATGCCCCTTGCGTATTGTAGAATACGATCTGAGTTGTGTAGGACCACAATTCCTCTCTTGACAATCTGATAACCAAAGTTGGCAATGAATATCACAAAGACAACTGCGAATCCAAGCATTAATATGACAAAGTTGAACAGCAAAACGAGCAACAAAAATACCAGGGCAATGTGGACCAGATCGACCGGTCCAGATTCAAATATTGCTTGGAAAGTGGCCCTAAGCGATTCAAAACCGGTGCTGAGGGCAAATACAAATGTCCCTGCGACCACCAGTAAAAGGATTACTGCGATCCAATGCCAAATGACCTTTCTTGTATCAAATACCCATTTTACGATTTTACCTCGGTGTTTAACTGCGGCCCCCAAAAACATAGACAACAAAATGATTATGGTGCCATAGACCGCCAGAATACAGATGCTCAAAACAACATATAGGAAGTTAGAGAAAAACACCGCTATGTTACCTGTCCCAGTCTCTAGGTTGGCCGTAAGAGTTATGGTATCCAACAGAGAACGGATAGCGTCCAAAATCTCCACTACAGCATCTTGAGTGTTATTGTTTCCTAGAACATAGCTGAAAATCATTGCCAGAAACCCGAGCAGGGGAGACGCTTTGATCAGGTCATGGATGACGGAGTCTGAAGATTTGTCGTGTTCCTGCGCTTGGGAAGATACCTTATCCGCGCTTGTTGTTTTGTGAGCGGTTAACTGATTTTCCTTATTCTTCAAAAATACTCCAAATTTCGTTCCAGCTATCTCGGCAGTTTGATAGCAAAACCAGGTTACAATTAAAAGAGCGCACAGCATTACGATACGGATGGTTAAATTCAAGCCTGAGAGGTAGGGAAACGGACTGCTCTGCATGGTACTAATACTTAAAATAGGATCTAACACACTCCAGAAAAAATTCAAAAAATTTCCTGTGCCCCTGCCTTGCCAGATGTACAGTGCACAAAAAAGAACAATCACTGAAAAAGACACTGTCAGCAGCATAAATGCTTTGGCCGAGGTTTCTCGAAATTTTGGATTTCGTTTTTTGAGGCATCCCCGTAGAAAAAATCGCAACAGAAATCCTGTCCCTAACACACACAAGATATTAAAACTGGTCAATAATCCTTGATACAACCCCGAAGTCACGTTTGGAGAAAAAAAGGAAATTATTTCTGTCATCTTGTTTTCTCTCCCATCACAAATCTGTTTGTGCTGGCGCAAAACTCCGTAATTATAATAAAACACGTGTTGACAATATCCCGCCAGCTTGTTAGGGTTTGTTTTGGTGTTTCCTCTCCACCCACACTATTGCATCATGCGATGTAATCCAGATTCTGAACGGTTCCGCTGCAGGAGGGAACCTACAACCATTTGAGAGGTTGTGAATTACCCCGCTACATACATAATATTACGCTAATCGGTAAAAGGCCGCCATCGCAATGCAAACGCATAGAATGGCGGCCTCTTTTTCTTGCTTATTTGACTATTGGATATTCATTCATTTCTGACCAATTTGAGGCCCGTGGATGCTTTTTAACAGTAAGCGAGTCAATTTTTTGCCGTTACCATAGGAGTTGTGTACTCCCGTGAGTCGCTTCCTGTGGAATCGCCTGCGTAGACCGTTACAATGGCACAATACTTATAGCCTGGAGTTCCTGTAAATGATACAGGGGTGTCATAATATAAAAATTCATTTGATTTCAGCATATCAGGGTAGACTATGGGTAGAAATGCTCTATACTCAGTCCACGAAACTCCATTGTTTTTTGATTCTAAAATTTGTATTCTTTTAGCACCAATGCTATCCATGTAATCTGTTGCTTGCACATCTACAGTCACACTAATCTCGCCATTTGCCTTTGGATTAAGCCACGCACTATATGCACTTAAATAATAACTTGATCTAGCAGACGTAGGTACTATAAAAATGCTAACACAAATAGCTAAAATAGCACATACTGCTGACATTCTTTTCATTATACATCTCATATCCAGATTACTCCTATTCAATAGATGGAGTCAATCATTGCTATCAATTCTTCATAACTAATGTTACCTGCAATATAACATTCCCACTCTTGAACTTGCCATATCGCCTTTACTTGTTCAACATCCACCATAATATGATGCTCAATTCCATTCTTCCAATAACTAAGAACTTCTTCATCATTTTTTTCGATCTCCGAAAATGGAATCGTATCCTGAATGTTTTCAGTCTTATTCCGTATTGTGATGAACATATTTCCACCGGGAAGTTTATATACTGCATAAATTAGCAAGTGTCCTTCTTCTTCCTGGACGGATATATTATCCAATATAGCGCCTTGAGGTAAATTATTCGGAACTATTGGGATTTCAATCCCATAGTATGATAAAGAATCTTGTAACGAATCGTATTGAACTTTATCGGTCTGTGATGTGTTGGGATTAGATGAAGCAACCCATTCCAAATGAAATTGGGCACTCGTCCACTCCGCAATGACCCGGAGAATGTCAAACCCGCTGGCCTGCGCCGCAACGATAAAACTGCATAGAATTGCCGCAATGATTGCTATGCGGGCAGTACGCCGAAAAAAACGGTGGTTCCTTTTCTTGGCTGCTGGTGCAGATTGTCCCTCCGACTTGTCCGAAGAACCCATCTCATATTTTTGGTAGAACTCATCCAAAGAGCGGGTCAAATCAAAGTCAGCCCCCAACTCGTTCTCGGGGTCCAGTTGCTCCAGATAGCGCTCAAGCTCCTCAATATCAGAATCCTTCTCTATATTTGCCAGACAATCTGTTATCGCATCCAGAAGTTTTTCCCGTTCTTCCGTACTCAGTTGCCTTTGGTTTTGCACACTGCTCTCTTTCAGCCCGCGAGTCTGGTGCTGGCAATCGGACATGATTAACACCTCCTATAGTAATAATGTGTCACACGCCGATAAATCTCACGCTTTTCCGACTTTTTTTTCTTGCGTCAGCAAGTGAAAACATTTTTGTTTGATTCGATAGAGCCTGCCATGACAAGCATGCACAGAAATGCCAAGCCGTTGTGCAATTTCCTCATGAGATAGGTCTTCTTCATAGAACCAAATTAAAAATTGACGTTCCTCTGTACTTAAGCCGCTCGGCAACACATCCTCTAGATGCGATTCTAACTCCTCGCCGGCGGTATATTTTTCATGTGTTTCACTTAGCGGGATCTCCCGGGAATATCGAGCCCGTTGTATCTCGTTAGAAATGCGATTCCGCAACGTACGAAATAGCCAAGCGCCCGGATTTTCATAATTCTCTACCTCAGAGCGCTTCATGATAAGAATTACAAACACATCATGGACTAATTCTTCAGCCACGGCGCTGTTATTTAAAATGGCGTTTGCTGTTTTGATCATAGTTAACGCATATTGAGTATATAACGTATCAAACCATTTATCTGTGTGATCCATTGCAGTTTCACTCCCTCCTCTCTCTGCCCAATTAATAAATTATATCGTTGGGCGCAGTTTTGAGAATTGAAACAGCATATACGCATCAATTTTCAACACTTTTGCTATGGAAAAGATCAAATTTACTGATACGCCTTCCACTACATTAGGGGCCTCGATTGCAGCAAGATGACTTCGGCTGATTCCAACCTTTTCAGCCAGAATCTCCTGTGTCATGCCCCGGTATTTCCGATAATACGCAATCGCCTGCCCCAATTCTCGAATATCCTGGCTATTATCAAATGTATTGTCTTGTTCTTTTTTGGCAGACGGCACAATCATCACCTCTGCCTATAGTTTATCGAAATCGCAACAAAACTAAAATTATTTATAGCCGTACTTTTGTATTGTTATACCTAACAATCTTTATTTGAAATATGCGATATGCCATAGAATTTCAATTTTCATTTTTAATGTACGGAAAAAAGCGTGAGTATTTCTGTCTGCCAACAAATTATATAATAAATATACTATTTGATTGCTCCGGAGGAATTTTTACAGATGCAAAATGTTTTACTGCGCCACCGCAGCTTGACTCTGCAAATAAAGTACTCTCAAATCTCACAGTGGGAACTGCACGCAAAAACATTGTTTAAGTGACTCGTGTAGTCATTCGTCTGCCTTCGACAAAATAGGAACTCCCCTTCCTTGAGGATGCGTTATAAGCATTTTACCCTAAAAGCATCTTAGGCAGAAAGTGTGTGATTATAAGATGTTTTTGAGTAATTTATCTACTTCAATTTTGAAAATCTGTGATTCAAATGGTCTTACCTATGAGTCGGCCTCGGAGCTATGTAATCTCAGTGCCAGATATTTTGGCGATATTGCTCGCCAGCGTGTTACTCCATCTGTTGTAACCTTAGAGAAATTGTGTGCCGGATTTCAAGTTACCCCAAATGATCTGCTAATCGTCCCAAATCTATATCCTGATCTTCTCTATAGGGAGCCTATGGCAGTTACGCAGATCCGCTCTTACCATTATTATAGCGGTTTAACCGGCTATCCCATCTGCCCACGCTGCGGTAAAACTATGGAACGAGAATACCAACGTTACTGCGATCGATGTGGACAATGTCTGGATTGGTCTTCGTTTGACCAAGCTGTCGTTTTATTACATGAATGACCACCCTCCTGCTAAATTGTCATCATGCGACATATAATTCTATAAATATACATTTTATACCATTATATCATGTTGACGTTCTGACGCAAGGGAATTTAGTTTCCTTTGTTTTCTTTTTAGTTTATGTCGAATTCGGTTGATTTTGCCCGTTAGATCTGTATTGTATCAAAGATTGTTAGCGTCAGGCGATAATCGCCATTCCGGGTCAGGCGAAAAACGCCAATTTTGGTCAACTGAAAACAGCCATTTACAATTTGAATAGTTCCT
>JABLTR010022513.1_pt1 | contig 36527 bp, 51 predicted proteins | sample 7160071 | NCBI WGS metagenome assembly JABLTR01 (sample SAMN14651230, study PRJNA627086) | human gut metagenome | isolation source: feces | host: Homo sapiens | reverse complement strand
TTGAAATACGTCAGTATTCCTGCGAAAAAATGTCTTGCGCAGCGCGAAAATTCCTCGCTGCCGGTCACATTGGGAGTTTTCAGATACACCCTAGATCAAAATATCCTGCCAGTTTCCCATATTGTTTCCCCTTTCTTGTTTCAATCATCCGCTTTTGCGCAGAAGAAAGCACCCGAAACTGTCAAGAAACGGTAAAATACAGTTCCGCAACAGAGCAGCGGGGATAGAGTGAAAGGGGCAAAAAGCCCCTTTCGCGTTCAATCAAGCAGTTTTCTGAACTTTTCAAGTTCAGAAAACTGGACAGGGCGCGGGGCGAAAAGATATTTTCGACACGCTGAAGCACCCGAAACCTGTTTTCGGGTGCCCGAATACGATCTTATGACTGTCTTATTCTAAGTGCTCCGCCTTGGGCGGCGGGGTGCAGGGGTCGTGGCGTTTGGGTCCGTCGTCAAGGAATTCGCTCACGCGGACGCCGCGCTCGGTCTTCATCGCCTCGACGTGCTTGTGGATCAGCTCCTTGACGACGAGCGGATCTTTCACGTTCTTCAGCTCGAGATGCGGTGCGCTCTTGTCCGAGGAATGGATGATGATCGTGCCCACGCCGAAGATGCGCTGGCCAAGCGACACATGGACGCCGATGTCGCTCACGCGGTAGAGCAGCACCTCTTCCATCTTCATGTTCAGCATCCCGGTCTGTAGGAACAGCCGGTCCTCCGAAAGAAAATATTTCGTAAACGTCAGCGGCATGCCGAGCACCCGCTTCCGATCCTGCCAGATCGTTTCCACGCCAAGCTTCATCGCCGTCTCCTCCTTTTGCTTTTCTTTCAGTATACTGTGCGAAGCACCCCGGGTCAAGAAGTTTTCTCCTCTTCCTCGGCCAGCCGCCGCGCATGCGGCAGGCTCCAGCGGAAGTGCGCCGAGCAGAGCCGCATCGCAAACACCAGCACGAAGCCGGCAAGCATCGCAATATCCCGCCCCGCGAGCGGCCACAGGTACACGCACACCAGTGCACCGAGCAGTGCGGAGCAGGCGTAGACGTGCTTAACAAAAATATAGGGCCGGTCGCCCGCGAACAGATCGCGCAGGACGCCGCCGCCCACACCCGTCAGCGCCGCGACGAAAATGACCAGAAAACGGTTCGCGCCATCCCCGGCCTCCATGGCCACGCGCGCGCCGCAGACCGTAAAAATGCCGAGGCCCGCTGAGTCTGCCAACAGCAAGACATGCTCATAGAGCCACTTGTTCCGGTAGAAGATGCGCCGCACCGCCGGGAAAAAGACGATGATCGACACCGCGATCGCGATGAGCACCGACGTCGGGTCGCGGAACGCGGACGGCGGCGTCAGGCCGAGGATGAGGTCGCGGATGATCCCGCCGCCGACTGCCGTCGTCACGCCGAGGACGCACACACCGAAAATATCCATCTGTTTTTTCAGGCCCGTCATCGCGCCGGTCAGCGCGAAGGAGATCGTGCCGATGATCTCAAAGATCATAATCAATCGTTCCATGCTTGTCACCGTTTTCTATGTATTTCTTGCAGAGCGGATGCTCTTTTCCATCGTTTGTCCGCTCCTACAAACGTATCCGTAAAATGTCGTCTGCCCGCCATCATCAAGATAGCGTGCGGCGCGTAGTCGGATTACGTAAGGTGATTTGGGGCGGGCAAACAAGACCGGGTGTGTGAGCTGTCACATGATGGCGGCACAGGCTGCACTTCCGGTTTTTGAAGTTCTCTTTCTTTTCTTCACCGGGCGCGGCGGTTCTTTTCTTTCTCAAACAGAGAAAGAAAAGAATGGGGGCGAAAAAAGGGCCGATGAGGGCATCGGCCCCTGCAGAGACACCCGGAAAATCCACGGAATTGCCACGCCAGTGTGCGCACTGGCTTGCAATGACGCTTCTATTTCAGGTTTTGGCCGCTGCGGCGGGGATGCGGGCGCGCAATGCCCGCCCCTGCAAAGTCTCAGCGCAGCGCATCACGCCCGAGATAATACTGCACCCACTGCATTTCCGTGATGGACTTCTGTGTCTGTTCATCCAGCGTATCGAATGCGCTGAGGTCCCGCAGCGCGCCGTACCAGTCGTGCATGCTGACAATGGGCGTCCGCGCCATCACGTCGTCCGTCAGCTTCTGATACGCCGGGCCGTCCCAGCCGCACTCCTCAAACAGCACGTTCATCAGGAAGCACGGGCTGACCGTTGGCCCTTCGCCGCGGAATTCCTTTCCCAGCCGCGCCTTCGCCGCATCGTTTGCCCAGATCAGATAGTCCGTCAGATAGGTCGCCGCCGCGCCGTCCTCGCCCGGTGCATCGAGGTCGATGCCAAGCGCCGCGTAGGTCACGCTGTTCTCCCCGAGCCACGGCTTGTGGTCGGCAAAGAACACGAGCACGACCGGCTCTTCGCTGCCCCGGAACATTTCGCACAGCACGCGCATCCGCGCGCCCGTGTCCGCGACGCCCGCGAGATAGTTGTTGACAATATAGTAATCGCTGTTGGAAAGGCCCGCTTTCGGGACATATTCCGTATCGCCGGTCAGGTGGTCGTCAAAATACGGCCCGTGGTTCTGATACGTCACGTTGAACGAGAATACCCAGTCCCCTGCCGCGATCTGCGATTCGGTGCGCGCAGCGATCTCTGAAAACAGCACGTCGTCCATCGCGATCCCGTCGCAGAGCGACGAAAAATGGTTCTCCGCGAACCAATAATCGTCGAGTCCCAGATTGCGGTTCACGCTGCTCCGGCTGTAAAAGCCCTCGTTGCCGGGGTGTGCGCCGGTGCAGGTGTAGCCTTGATCCGCAAAATAGCGTGCATAGCTCCAGCTCGGGCGGCGGAAATTCGGCAGCTTGGAAAACCCGGTCAGCGCGCAGCGCTCGGTGTTGATCGTGCCGCCCGCGAAGATATTCGTAAACAGCTGGCCGGTATAGCTCTCGGCCTGAAGCGCATGATAATCGGCATAAGGATCGTTCTCGGTGATGGCGTCCGTCAGGTCGGAAAAGTCGCAGAACGCCTCCAGCATCGTCATCACAACGTGGACTTTTTTGTTCTCCGGAATGTCGTCGTCTTCATATTCCGCCAGCAAGGCCTCGGCCTTCCGCTTGTCGTACCCGTCCGGCGCCTTCGGCACCGCGGCGCGGATGCTGTGCAGGAACGGATAGATGCCGCCGCGCGACTGAAACTGGTCGTTGGCCGACCATGCGCTCCGCCCCGGCGCGACCGCGAAGCGGTCGTAGAGCGTGCTGCTGCGGTAAACGCCGAAATATCCGAGTACGCAGAGCAACAACGCCACGCACGCCGTGGCCACTCTTCCCCGGCGGCGCGGCCTCCCGCGGGCTAGCCACGCCAGCGCCAGCGTTCCGCCAGCCACAAGCAGCAGCGAAGCCACGATCTGCCACGTGACCGTGATATACCCACGCCCGCCGATCTGCACTGCCTCGCGGATGGCCGCAACGTCGTCTGCGTAGAGCGGTTCGCTCCGCCCGAGCCATTTCCAATATGCCGCCCACGAATAGACGAGGCAGGCCACGCCATCCAGCAAAAACGCCAGCCAGGCCCGCCCGGTCAGCCCGAGGAGCAGCAGCGCAAACAACACGACCGGCAGCACATTCAGCGCCAGCAGCAGCGGATCTTTCAGATAAAACCGGCACAGCGTGCCGCTCCCGGCGGCAGCAAAATACAGGCTCAGCAGGCCAAGGCAGGCTCCGGCCAGCAGCGTCAGCGCGGTCGTCCAGATCACATTGTTTCGGAATTTCTGCATCCTTTTTGTCCTCATTGCGTTCCATTTTCTCCGCATATTCTACATCAGTGCCGTAAAAAAGTAAAGACAAGGGTGGCTCTGAAAACTGAAAATGTGACCGGCAGCGAGGAATTTTTGTACTGCTCAAGCCATTTTTCCGCAGAAATACTTAGTGTATTGCAAGGGAAAACGGCGCGGCGCAGCGCAAAAAGGCCCGCTGTCCGGATGCATTGGCAGTTTTCGGAGACACCCTAATAAAAAACGGTCTGGCTCACGCCAGACCGAAGATCATGAGAATCAAGCCGTAGACCACGCTCGCGACCGTGCCGTAGACGATGACCGGCCCGGCGATCACGAACATTTTCGCCGCCATGCCGGTGATGAAGCCCTCGGCCTTGAACTCGATGGCCGGAGAGACGACCGAGTTGGCGAAGCCCGTGATCGGCACGATCGTGCCCGCGCCGGCCACCTTCGCGATGTCGTCATAAATGCTCAGCCCCGTCAGCACCGCGCTGATGAAAATAAGACTGACGCTCGTCGCCGTGCCCGCACTGTCCACGTCCAGTCCCGCCAGCTTCCATCCGTTCAAAATCAGCTGCCCCAGCGCGCAGATCAGGCCGCCGATGCAGAAGCTGCACACCAGATCCTTCGCCAGCGGCGATTTCGGCGCGAGATCCGCGACATACCGGTTATACTCTTTTTTCGTGAATTTCATCAAGCAAGCACCACCTTTTCCGTTAGTCTGCCCAAAAACACAGAGAATATGAAAAGTAGAACCCCTCTTTGGCAGCTTGCCAAAGAGGGGTTGGTGCTTCTTCGAATCAGACCAATTCGATGACGGCCATCTCGGCGGCGTCGCCGCGGCGCTGGCCAATACGGGTCACGCGGGTGTAGCCGCCGTTGCGGTCGGCATACTTCGGAGCGATCTCCTTGAACAGCTTGTTGGCAACATCTTCCTTGGTGATATAGGACAGAGCCTTGCGATAGGTCGCGAGGGTGTTCTTCTTGCCAAGGGTGATCATCTTCTCGGCTACCGGCTGGACTTCCTTCGCACGGGTGAACGTGGTTTCCATCTTGCCGTTCTCGAACAGATATGTGGTCATAGCCCGCAGCATCGCCTTTCTCTGGGAGCTGGTTCTGCCGAGCTTTCTGGTACCAAACATAGGGTTTTTCCTCCTTCTTTGAAAGGTTATATGCGCTTAGTTGTTGGAATTGTTGGAATCTTCGCTTGCCAGAGACAGCCCCATCATGGCCAGCTTGTTCTGCACCTCTTCCAGCGACTTTCTGCCCATGTTGCGGACCTTCATCATATCTTCGCCGGTTCTGGAGATCAGATCCTCGACGTTGTTGATGTTGGCGCGCTTGAGGCAGTTGAAGCTGCGGACGGACAGGTCAAGCTCTTCGATGGTCAGCTCGAGCACTTTGTCGCGGTGCGTTTCCGCCTTTTCGGCCATCGTCGGCTTGCTGGCGACCGTCTCGGAGAGGTCGGTGAACAGGCTCAGATGGTCGGAAAGGATCTTCGCGCCGAGACTGACCGCATCTCTTGCGGAGATGGTAGAATCGGTCCAGACTTCCAAGGTCAGCTTATCATAGTCTGTCATGTTGCCCACGCGCGTGTTTTCCACGGTGTAGTTCACCTTGTAAACAGGCGTGTAGATGGAATCGACGGCGATCGTGCCGATGGGCAGGTTGGGTGTCTTGTTCTTGTCGGACGAGACGTATCCGCGCCCATGGTTCATGGTGATCTCCATGTTGAAGGTAGCATCGGGGCCCAGCGTGCAGATGTGCAGATCCGGATTGAGGATCTCCACTTCGCCGTCGGCCTTGATGTCGCCTGCAGTCACTTCGCATTCACCGGTCGCGTCGATATAGACGGTCTTCGCGCCCTGGCAATGCAGTCTCGCAATGATCTTCTTCACGTTCAGCACGATCTCCGTGACGTCTTCCTTGACGCCCGGGATCGTGGAAAACTCATGCTGGACGCCCGCGATCTTGATGGAGGTCGCGGCCGTGCCGGGCAGAGAGGAAAGCAGGATCCGTCTGAGGCTGTTGCCGAGGGTGGTACCGTAGCCCCGTTCCAGAGGCTCGACGATATATTTGCCGTAGGAACCGTCTTCCGGAGAATCGACACACTCGATACGCGGCTTTTCAATTTCTACCATGAATAAATTACCCTCCTTGTAACTGCGAAACTCTGTTTCGCTGCCGAATTCAGCTTACCAATAAACGAGGGTGAAACGTTACTTGGAGTACAATTCGACGATCAGATTTTCTGCGATCTCAAAGTCAATATCGTCTCTTGCGGGCAGCGCAATAACCTTACCGGTGAGGGTATTCTTATCTCTGTCCAGCCACTTCGGGGCGGCGACGAAGGCGTCGTCTTCCTTCATCTTCTTGAAGCGGTTGTTGGAGCTGCTCTTTTCGCTGACGGCGATGACGTCGCCCACCTCGACCAGATAGGACGGGATGTTGACGGACTTGCCGTTGACGGTGTAGTGGCCATGGTTGACGAGCTGACGGGCCTCGCGGCGGGTCGAAGCAAAGCCCAGGCGATAGACAACATTGTCCAGACGGCGCTCGACGAGGCTCAGAAGGATCTCGCCGGTGTTGCCGTTCATGCGCTCAGCCTTTTCGTAGTACATCCGGAACTGCTTCTCCAGAATGCCGTACACGAATTTGACCTTCTGCTTCTCGGTCAGCTGCGTGCCATACTCAGACTTCTTGGTTCTTCTCTTGCCGCCGGGGTTGCGGTTGGACTGCTTGGCGTAGCCCATCGCAGCCGGGGAGACGCCGAGCGTCCGGCAGCGCTTGAGAACAGGCTGTGTATTCTTTGCCATAATTACTTTCCTCCTTGTCGATCAGACGCGACGGCGCTTGGGCGGGCGGCAGCCATTGTGCGGGATGGGGGTGACGTCCTTGATCATGGTGACTTCCAGACCAGCGGACTGCAGCGCACGGATGGCGGACTCACGGCCCTGGCCGGGGCCCTTGACGTAGACCTCAACGGTCTTCAGGCCGCAGTTTTCCACAGCAGCCTTCGCAGCGGTCTCAGCGACCATCTGCGCGGCGTACGGCGTGGACTTTCTGCTGCCGCGGAAACCGAGGCCGCCGGAGGAAGCCCAGGACAGCGCGTTACCGTTCAGATCGGTAACGGTGACCATGGTGTTGTTGAAGGACGAGCGGATATGCACGGCGCCCTTTTCGATAACCTTGCGCTCGCGACGGCGCTTGACGACTTTCTTTACAGCTTTAGCCATTTACATATCCCTCCTTACTTCTTCTTATTCGCAATGGTCTTCTTCGGACCCTTGCGGGTACGAGCATTGGTCTTGGTTCTCTGGCCGCGGACGGGCAGGCCACGACGGTGACGGACACCGCGATAGCAGCCGATCTCGGTCAGACGCTTGATGTTGAGCGCGACTTCACGGCGGAGGTCACCCTCGATGGTGTAGTGTTTATCGATCACTTCACGCAGCGCGGACTCCTGATCTTCGGTGAGGTCCTTGACGCGGATGTCGGGATCCACGTTGGCCAGCTTCAGAATGTCCTGTGCGCTCTTTCTGCCGATGCCGTAGATATAAGTCAAACCGATCTCGATTCTCTTATCACGGGGCAGGTCAATACCAGCAATACGTGCCATTTACTCAGAGCACCTCCTATTAACCTTGTCTCTGCTTATGCTTCGGGTTTTCGCAAATTACCATAACACGGCCCTTGCGCTTGATGACTTTGCACTTCTCGCACATGGGCTTTACGGACGGTCTTACCTTCATACTGTTAACCTCCATACGAGACGTTCGTCTCTACTTACTTCTCCATGTGATCCTGCCCCTTGTTAAATCGTAAGGAGACATTTGCACCGTGACTTTATCACCGGGCAGAATCTTGATAAAGTTCATCCGGAGCTTGCCGGAAATATGCGCCAGAATGGTGTGCCCGCCGCCGATATCAACGGAGAACATCGCATTCGGCAGTGCATCGGTAACGATGCCCTCAAGTTCGATTACGTCGTCTTTTGCCAAGATCAATTAACCCCCTTGGTTTTGACTGTTTTTCTGGCCATAAATGGCCAGTTCCCTTCGTAATTCGCTGTTGAGTACCTTGTCGCCGCTGCGAATCTTGTCAGCGACACGGGAATCACGCCGGGGCAGCAGTTCTACATGCTTGCGTTTCTTTCGCTTCGGTTTTTCTACCCGCCGTCCCTTGCCGTCCGCGAGATAGACATAGCTCTCGTCGAGTTCTACGACGAAGAAGAGCTGTCCGCTATCGCGTCCGGCACAGGAACGGACGACGTCAGATCGTGCAACATCCATCGCTGCTGCTCCTCAAGTGACGGTGAGAATTTCCGGCTCGCCGTCGGTAACGAGAATGGTGTTTTCATAGTGGGCCGCGAGCTTGCCATCGGCTGTCACGGTCGTCCATTTGTCGTGCAGCACACGTACATCATACGTGCCCTCCGTGACCATGGGTTCGATCGCCAGGGTCATGCCTTTGACCATGCGCGGGCCTCTTCCGGGGGCGCCATAATTCGGGATGGACGGCTCTTCATGCAGCACCTCGCCGACGCCGTGCCCGACGAACGCGCGGACCACGCCAAATCCGTGGCTCTCCACATACGTCTGCACCGCATGGCCGATGTCGGAGATCCGGCAGCCCTGACGTGCAAATTTGATGCCCTCGTAAAAACTCTGTTCTGTTACCGTAATGAGCTTCTGCGCTGTGGGCGAGATTTTCCCACAGGCGAAGGTCGCGGCGCAGTCACCAGTAAAGCCGCCCCATTCCGCGCCGACATCCACCGAGACGATGTCGCCCTCCTTCAGCACCCGATTGCCCGGGATGCCGTGGATGACCACTTCGTTGACGGAGATGCAGACGCTTCCGGGGAACCCTCCATAGCCGAGGAACGTCGGTTTTGCGCCCTTTGACACGATGAAATCGTGTACCGCCTTGTCGATCTGTTTGGTCGTGACGCCCGGCCTTACCATTTCGCCTGCCAAAGCACGCGCTGCCGCGGTAATTTTACAGGCCGTGCGCATGATCTCCAGTTCGTGCTCATTTTTGACTGGAATCATAGAATTACATCCCCAGCGCCGCGAGAATATCGCGCGTGGCGTTCTCGATCGGCTGATTGCCTTCGACCAGCTTCAGAACGCCGAGCTTCGCGTAGAAATCCTTCAGCGGCTCGGTCTCTGCGTGGAACACCTTGAGTCTGTTCTTCACAGTCTCGGGCGCGTCGTCCTTGCGGAGGACAAGCTCCTGGCCGCACAGGTCGCAGACACCTTCCTGCTTCGGGGGATGCGCCGTGACGTGGTAGCTCGCGCCACAGCTGCCGCACACGCGGCGGCCGGTCATGCGGGCCTCGATCACGGAGTCCGCGATCTCGATCGAAACGACACAGTCGAAATGGATGCCTGCCGCCTCGAGGGCTTCTGCCTGGGGGATCGTGCGGGGCACGCCGTCCAGAATGAAACCGTTCGCGCAGTCGGGCTCGGCCACCCGGTCCGAGACGATGCCGATGATGACATCGTCGGGGACCAGCTTGCCCGCGTCCATGAAGCTCTTGGCCTTCAGGCCAGTGGCTGTACCGTTTTTGATCGCTTCGCGAAGAATGTTGCCGGTAGAGATGGTCGGGATGTTCAGTTTTTTGCTGATGATCTCGGCCTGCGTACCCTTACCAGCGCCGGGAGCACCTAAAAGAATCAGCTTCATCGCAAATCCTCCTGCTTACTCCAAGAAACCTTTGTAATGCCGCATCAGCATCTGCGCCTCGAGCGCCTTGACGGTGTCGAGCGCAACACCGACCACGATGATGACGGACGTGCCGCCGATGGCCAGCGAGCTGTTGCCAATGATGATGCCGACGATGATCGGCAGGATTGCAATGATTGCCAGATACAAGGCGCCAAAGAGCGTGATCTTGTTGATGACCTTCAGAATGAAATCGGAGGTCGGCTTGCCCGGACGGAAGCCGGGGATGAAGCCGCCGTTCTTCTTCAGGTTGTTTGCAATTTCGATCGGGTTGAACTGCACCGTCGCGTAGAAGTAGCTGAACGCAATGATCAGCAGGAAATAGCAAACGATATACACGGCGCTCTTCGTGTCGAAGACGTACTTGTTCATCCAAGTCCAGAACGAGCCGCTCGTGCCGGTGAAGGCCACGATCGTAGCAGGCAGGGAGGCGATGGACTGGGCGAAGATGATGGGCAGAACGCCGGACATGTTGACCTTGATGGGCAGGTTGGTCGACTGACCACCGTACATCTTGCGGCCGACAACGCGCTTGGCGTACTGCACGGGGATGCGGCGCTCGGAATTCGTAATGAACACGATGAAGGCCATCAGCGCCAGCATGCCGACAACGATCAGGATCGCACCGTACCACTTCAGCGTGCCATCGCCAAGCATGGTGACCATGTTGCTGATGAGGGTCGGGATACGGGAGATGATGCCGGCAAAGAGGATCATCGAAATGCCGTTGCCGATGCCGAACTCATCGATCTGCTCGCCCATCCACATCAGGAAGGACGCGCCGGCGGTGAAGCTCAGGACGATGACAAGGCCATAGATGAAGCCGGTCTCGGCGAGGAGGCTGTAGTTCTTGAGCATCACGTAGTACGCAAAGCCCATGAGCAGGCCCAGGCCGATGGTGGTGTAGCGGGTGATCTTCTGGATCTTCTTCTTACCTTCTTCGCCGCCGTCCTTCGCCAGCCGCTCGAGGGCGGGGATGGCGATGCAGAGCAGCTCGATGATAATGGATGCGTTGATATACGGCTGGATACCGAGGGCGAACACTGTCGCCTGCGAGAACGCCGAGCCGGACATCGCATTGTAAAGACCGAGGACCGTGTTGGACAGCTGCGTGCTGAAGTAGGTCGTCAGGGCGGCGACGTTCACGTACGGGACGGGAACGCAGTTGCCCAGCCGGTAGATCAGCAGCACAACGAGTGTAAAGAGGATCTTTTTGCGCAGTTCAGGGATCTTCCAGGCATTACGCAGTGTAGTAAACACTTACACCACCTCGGCCTTTCCGCCTGCCTTTTCAATTTTTTCCTTGGCAGACTCCGAGAAAGCGGCTGCCTTCACGGTGACTTTCTTGGTAACGTTGCCGTTGCCGAGAACCTTCAGACCATACGCACAATCATGCAGGATGCCTTTTTCGATCAGAGCCGCTGCGTCGACGACGGCGCCATCCTCAAACCGGTTAAGGACTGCAACGTTGATGGCGGTCAGGGGCTTTGCGAAAATGTTGTTGAAGCCGCGCTTCGGGATGCGGCGCGCCAGAGGCATCTGGCCGCCTTCGAAGCCGATGCGGAGCTTGCCGCCGCTGCGGGCTTTCTGGCCCTTGTGACCACGACCGGCAGTCTTGCCGTTGCCGGTGGCGGTGCCACGGCCTTTGCGCTTATTGACATGGGTCGAACCCATGACAGGAGCAAGTTCGTGCAGATTCATCTACTTGTCCTCCTTATTGTTCTTCCGTGACCTGAAGCAGATAGCCGATCTTGGCGATCTTGCCGCGAGTCTGGGTGTTGTCAGGCTGAACAGTTTCCTGACCGATCTTGCGCAGGCCGAGGGAATGCGCAGTCAAAATGTGCTTCTCAAGACGGCCGTTGAGGCTCTTGACCAGCTTAATTCTAAGATTCGCCATTTCAGAGTCCTCCTTAACCGACGATTTCTTCCACGCTCTTGCCGCGGATACGGGCGACTTCCGCCGCATCGCGCAGGCTCATCAGGCCCTGCATCGTCGCCTTGACGACGTTCTGCGGGTTGTTCGAGCGCAGGCACTTTGCACGAATGTTGGAAATGCCGACAGCCTCCATCACAGCACGGACGGCGCCGCCCGCGATGATACCGGTACCAACGGGAGCCGGCTTCAGCATGACCTTGCCAGCGCCATAGATGCCGATGACGTCGTGGGGAATGGTGGTGCCATCAAGCGTGATCTTGACCATGTTCTTCTTCGCGTCCGCGATGCCCTTCAGGATGGCCTCGGAGACTTCTGCGGCCTTGCCCAGGCCATAGCCGACGGTACCCTTGCCGTCGCCGACGACGACCAGAGCGGAGAACTTCATAACACGGCCGCCCTTGACGGTCTTGGAAACCCGGTTGAGATAAACGACCTTCTCGATAAACTCGGGGGCGTTATCTTCCTTGGGTGCGCGATCTCTATTGTAAGCCATTGTTTCTCCTCCTCCGATCAGAATTCCAGGCCGCCTTCGCGGGCGCCTTCAGCAAGCTCCGCCACACGACCGTGGTAGATGTAGCCGCCACGATCGAACACGACGGTGTCGATGCCCTTTGCCTTGGCGCGCTCTGCAACCAGCTTGCCGACCTTACGGGCTGCTTCCTTGTTGCCGGTGGCGCCTTCGAAATCCTTCTCGACGGAGCTGGCCGCGACCAGAGTCACGCCATTGACGTCGTCGATGATCTGTGCATAGATGTTCGCATTGCTGCGATAAACGTTCAGGCGAGGTCTTTCGGGGGTGCCGGAGATCTTGCCGCGAACACGGGTATGACGCTTCATACGCTGAGCGTTCTTGTCAAAAGTTTTCACCATTCTTACCGCACCTCCTAATTACTTCTTGCCGCCGGCCTTGCCTTCTTTATGGCGAATGACCTCATTGGCGTACTTAATGCCCTTGCCCTTGTAGGGTTCCGGCGGTCTCTTGGCTCTGACGTTGGCGGCGAACTGGCCGACCTTCTGCTTGTCGATGCCGTTGATCACGACCTTGTTCTGCGCGGGGACCTCGATGGTGATGCCATCGATCTCTTCCACGGTGACAAGGTGGGAATAGCCAAGGTTCATGACGAGCTTGTTGCCCTCTTTGCTGGCACGATAGCCGACACCGTTGATCTCGAGCTCCTTCTTGAAGCCCTGCGTCACGCCGACGACCATGTCATTGATGAGGCTGCGGGTCAGGCCATGGAGGCTTCTGTGCAGCTTGTCTTCGGAAGGACGGGCGACATGGATGTGGCCATCTTCCATGGTGATGATCATTTCGGGGCGGAGCGACTGCGTCAGCTCGCCCTTCGGGCCCTTGACGGTCACGACATTGCCTTCGCCGATCTTGACATCGACGCCGGCCGGGACGGTAATGGGCATTCTACCAATTCTAGACATCTCTCAATACCCTCCTTACCAAACAAATGCCAGGACTTCGCCGCCGACATGGTTCGCGCGCGCGGCCTTGTCAGTCATAACGCCCTTGGAAGTGGAAATGATTGCGATGCCGAGGCCCTTCAGAACGCGGGGCAGCTCGTCCGCACCGGCGTAGACGCGCAGGCCGGGCTTCGACACACGGCGCAGGCCGCTGATGACCTTTTCCTTGCCGGCAAGGTACTTCAGCTGGATGCGGATGATGCCCTGGGTGCCGTCTTCGACGATCTCATAGGACTTGATGTAGCCCTCGTCGAGCAGGATCTTCGCGATGGCCTTCTTCAGGTTGGAAGCGGGCACATCGACGCTCTCGTGCTTTGCCGTGTTTGCATTCCGGATACGGGTCAGCATATCGGCAACGGGATCAGTGATTTGCATGTTTGTTTCCTCCTAGTTTGAAGTTACCGCGTTTTGCGGTTCCGGTGGCGAGGTATCACGACCAATCTTTCTTCGGCCAAACGGCCGATTGCCCGTGACCTTTCGCCATCCGTAATTTTATCGTTGGAGGGCGGCAGAGCCGCCCTTGCGATAACGGATCAAAGAGACATTGTCTCTCGTTTCCGCCCTCTCATGTTATTTGAGGGCAGATTGGTGAAGATTTTTTCGTCAGGCAAGGTTTGATGGGGGACGGCGTACCGTGTGTACGTCGACCCATCAAAAACGCCGCATGACGGAAAAAGATTTACCAAGATGTTCGTGGTCAAGATTTTTCGCTAGACAAGGCGCGACGGCGCAGACAGTACCGTGTGTACGGCAAGCCTCCGCAACGCCGTATAGCGGAAAAAGATTACCACGAAGCCTTGCGCACGCCGGGGATCTCGCCCTTGTACGCGAGCTCTCTGAAGCAGATACGGCAGACGCCATAGTCACGCAGATAGGCGTGCGGGCGGCCGCAGATCTTGCAGCGGTTGTAGTAGCGAGTGGAGAACTTGGGTTCTTCCTTCTGCTTGAGAATCATTGCTTTTCTAGCCATTCGTCAAATCCTCCAATCAAGCGTAGAACGGAGCGCCGACCTGGGTCAGCAGCTCTTTGGCCTCTTCGTCGGTGGTGGCGGTGGTGCAGATGCAGATGTCCATGCCACGGATCTTGTCGACCTTGTCGTACTCGATCTCCGGGAAGATGAGCTGTTCCTTCAGGCCGAAGGCATAGTTGCCGCGGCCGTCGAACGAGTTGGGGTTGATGCCGCGGAAGTCGCGGACACGGGGCAGAGCCACGTTGAACAGACGGTCCAGGAACTCCCACATACGGTCGCCGCGGAGGGTGACCTTGACGCCGACGGTCTCGCCTTCACGGACCTTGAAGTTCGCAACGGACTTGCGGGCCTTGGTGGTGATGGGCTTCTGGCCGGTGATGGTGGCGATGTCCTTGCAGATGGCTTCGATCTCCTTGGCGTTGCCCTTGGACTCGCCGCAGCCAACGTTGACGATGACCTTGCTGACCTTGGGGATCTGCATGACGCTCTTGTACTGGAACTTCTGCATGAGGGACGGAGCGATCTCTTCTTTGTACTTTACATTCAGTCTAGCCATTGTTCAATCCTCCTCCTCAAATTTCCTGGCCGCACTTCTTGCAGACGCGGGCCTTTTTGCCGTCGGCGAGCTTCACGGCGTGGCGGGTGGCCTTGCCGCACTTCGGGCAGACGAGCATGACCTTGGAAGCGTAGATGGGGATCTCACGGCTGATAATGCCGCCTTCTTCGCCCTGCTTCTTCGGCTTGACGTGGCAAGTGGCAACGTTGATGCCTTCGATGACGAGCTTGCCGGATGCGGGCATGGACTCGAGGACCTTGCCCTTCTTGCCCTTGTCCTTGCCGGACAGGACAACCACGGTATCGTTCTTCTTAATATTCATTGCATGGTCCCCCTATCAAACAGTCTCGGGTGCCAGCGAGCAGATCTTCATGTAACCACTGTCACGAAGCTCTCTCGCCACCGGCCCAAAAATACGGGTGCCGCGGGGGCTGTTGTCGTCCTTGATGAGAACGGCTGCGTTCTCGTCGAAGCGGACGTAGGTGCCATCGGCACGGCGGGTACCCTTCACGGAGCGGACGATAACGGCCTTGACGACCTCGCCCTTCTTGACCGTCGAGTTCGGAGCAGCCTTGCGCACGGAGGCCACGACGACGTCGCCGATGTTGCCGAACTTGCGCTTCGCGCCGCCGAGCACGCGGATGCACTTGATTTCTTTGGCGCCGGTGTTGTCGGCAACCTTCAGATAAGATTCACTCTGGATCATTTGTTGTCGACCTCCTTACTTCGCCTTTTCGATGATCTCTACAAGTCTCCATCTCTTGTCCTTGGACAGCGGACGGCACTCCATGACCTTGACGGTATCGCCGACGCCGGCGGAGTTGGTCTCGTCATGGGCCTTCAGCTTGTAGGTTCTCTTGATGATTTTATGATACAGCTTGTGCTGCACGTTGGTTTCGATCGCGACCACAATGGTCTTGTCCATCTTATCGGAGATGACGGTACCAATTCTGGTCTTGCGGAAAGCTCTGGTTTCGCTCATTGCAGTTTCCTCCTCAGTTACTTGGTCTCGTTCTCACGAATAATAGTTTTGATGCGGGCAATGTCTTTCTTGACAGTGGCGATCTGCAGCGGGTTGTCCAGCTGGTTGGTCGCGTGCTGCATGCGCAGCATGAACAGGTCCTTCTTCAGCTCCACGAGCTTGGCCTCAAGCTCCGCGGCGGACATCTTACGGATTTCGTTTGCCTTCATCATTATTCACCACCATTCTCGGTTTCCGGGGCTTCTCTGGCAATGATCTTCGTCTTGATGGGCAGCTTGTGCTGCGCCAGACGCAGTGCCTCGCGCGCTTCCGCTTCGGAAACGCCGCCGATTTCGAACATAACCTTCTGCGCTTTCACGACTGCGACCCAGTATTCGGGGGCACCTTTACCGGAACCCATACGAACACCAAGCGCCTTCTTGGAAACGGGCTTATCGGGGAAGATCTTGATCCAGACCTGACCGCCACGCTTGGTGTAACGGGTCATGGCGACACGGGCCGCCTCGATCTGGTTGCCGGTGATCCAGCCGGGCTCGAGGGCCTGGATGCCGAATTCGCCGTACGCAATCTTATTGCCGCGGGAGGCAACGCCCTTCATGCGGCCTCTCTGAACGCGGCGATATTTGGTTCTCTTGGGCATTAACATTAGCGGTTGCCTCCTTCCGTGCGGTTATTGTTGTAGGAGCGGCGCTCGCCGTTGTTGTTGTTATACGGACGACGGTCACCGTAGCCTCTGCGCTCGCCGTTGCGGCGGTCACCGCGGCGGTCGTCGCGCTGACGGCGCTCACGCTTGGCGGGCTCGGGGTTCTCAGAGCGCAGCGTGGTGTTGAGGACTTCGCCCTTGTAGATCCAGACCTTGCAGCCGACCTTACCATAGGTGGTGTTGGCCTCGGCAAAGCCGTACTCGATGTCGGCACGGATGGTCTGCAGGGGGATGGTGCCCTCGTGATAGGATTCGCTTCTGGCGATCTCAGCGCCGCCCAGACGGCCGCCGCAGGTGCACTTGATGCCCTTCGCGCCGAGTCTGGTCGCTCTCTGGATGGCCTGCTTCATCGCGCGGCGGAAGGAGATACGCTTCTCCAGCTGGGCCGCGATGTTTTCCGCGACGAGCTGCGCGTTCAGGTCGGGGCTGCGGACCTCAACGATGTTGAGGGCGACAGTCTTGCCGAGCTTGGCTTCGATCTTCTGGCGCAGGGCCTCGATCTCCGTGCCGCCCTTGCCGATGATGACACCGGGACGGGAGCAGTGGATGTTGATCTTGACCTTCGCGTTGTCTCTTTCAATTTCGATCTTGGCGATGCCGGCGGCATAGAGGGTGCTCTTGAGGTACTTACGGATGTTATAATCCTCGACGATCAGATCACCGACTTTGTCTTCGCGGGCATACCAACGAGAGTCCCAGTCCTTGATCACGCCAACGCGCAATCCATGGGGATTAACTTTCTGTCCCATAGTAACCTCCTGCTTACGCCTTCTCGCTCACACCAAGGGTGATGTGAGTGGTTCTCTTCAGAATACGGTTGTACCGGCCCTGTGCGCGGGGCATGCCACGCTTCAGCGTGGGGCCGGGGTTCGCGATCGCGGTGGACACATAGAGGTTGTCCGCGTTCATGCCGTGGTTGTTCTCGGCATTGGCGATCGCGCTTCTGAGCAGCTTGAGCATGGGTTCGGAGGCAGCCTTGGGGGTCTGCATCAGGTATGCAGCTGCGGTTTTCACGTCTTTACCACGAATCAGGTCGCAAAGAATGACGACTTTGCGGGGAGAGATACGCAGGTACTTCAGATAAGCTTTAGCTTCCATGTTTCTTGCGTCCTCCTTCGTTAAGAATTGGTGGTCTTGCTGCCAGAGTGGCCGCGGAACGTTCTGGTGGGAACGAACTCGCCCAGCTTATGGCCGACCATGTCTTCCGTGATATACACCGGCACATGACGGCGGCCGTCATGGACAGCGATGGTATGACCGACGAAGGAGGGGAAGATCGTGGAGGCGCGGGACCAGGTCTTGAGGACCTTCTTCTCGCCGGCCTTGTTCAGCTCGTCGACGCGCTTGATGAGTTCAGGCGCTACAAACGGTCCTTTCTTAATGCTTCTGCTCATTACTTTTCCTCCTTACTTGGCATTTCTGCGCTTGAAGATAAACTTGTTCGTGCGGTTCTTCGCCTTGCGCGTCTTCAGGCCCATCGCAGGCTTGCCCCACGGGGTCATAGGACCGGGATGGCCGACAGGGCTCTTGCCCTCGCCGCCGCCGTGCGGGTGGTCGCAGGGGTTCATGACGGAGCCGCGGACCGTCGGGCGGATGCCCATGTGGCGCTTGCGGCCGGCCTTGCCAAGGTGGACGTTCTCATGGTCGATGTTGCCGACCTGGCCGATGACCGCGGTGCAGTTCATGCGGACGAGGCGGACTTCGCCGGACGGCAGACGGACCTGCGCCAGGTCGCCGTCCTTCGCCATGAGCTGAGCGGACGTACCGGCGGAGCGGACCAGCTGTGCGCCGCGGCCGGGGTTCAGCTCGATGTTGTGGATGACCGTACCAACGGGGATGTTGGCCAGCGGCAGGCAGTTGCCCGGCTTGATGTCCGCGGAGGCGGAGGAGACGACGGTGTCGCCGGCCTTCAGGCCGTAGGGCGCCAGCATGTAGCGGAGCTCGCCGTCTTCATACTTGACGAGGGCGATGAACGCGCTGCGGTTGGGGTCATACTCGAGACGCTGCACGACAGCGGGCATATCCAGCTTGTCACGGCGGAAATCGATGATTCTGTACTTGCGCTTGCAGCCGCCGCCGCGATGGCGGACGGTGATGCGGCCGTAGCTGTTGCGGCCGGAGCTCTTCTTGAGGGGCTCAAGAAGGCTGCGCTCGGGCTTTGCCTTTTTATCTACGCCGTCGAAGGCGGAAACAGTCATGTTTCTTCTCGACGGGGTGTAGGGCTTAAAAGATTTGATCGCCATTGTGCGTTACACTCCTTCAAAAATTGATTAGACCATACCCTCGAAGAACTCGATGGTCTTGGAATCGGCAGTCAGCTTGACCATGGCCTTCTTGTAGCTGGCACGACGGCCGGCCGGAGCGGCACCCTGGCGCTTTTCCTTACCGTCCATACGGATGGTGTTGACTTTTTCGACCTTGACGTCGAAGATCTGCTCGATCGCTTTCTTGATCTCCGTCTTGTTGGCGTCGTTGGCGACTTTGAAGACGTACTTCTTCTCGTCGGTCGCTTCCATGGACTGCTCGGTGATGACGGGCTTGATGATGATGTCGTAAGCGGTCTTCATTATGCGAACACCTCCTCAATCTTTGCAAGAGCTGCCTTGTCGACAACCAGCTTCTTGGCGTTCAGGATGTCGTAGACATTGATGACGTTGGCGAATGCGACCTGCACGCCGGGGATGTTGGCCGCGCTCTTGACAACGACTTCGTTGTTCTCAGCGGTGACGACCAGCGCCTTGCAGTCAGCGCCGACAGCGTTCAGGAAAGTCTTGAAGGTCTTGGTCTTGATGGAGTCCATCTTGATCTCGTCGATGACGACCACGTTCTCCTCGCTGGCCTTGGCGGACAGCACGGACTTGAGGGCCAGTCTCTTGACCTTCTTGTTCAGCGTGTAGCTGTAATCACGGGGCTTCGGCGCGAAGACAATGCCGCCATGATACCACTGCGGGGCGCGGATGGAGCCCTGACGGGCGCGGCCGGTGCCCTTCTGGCGCCACGGCTTGATGCCGCCGCCGGAGACCTCTGCACGGGTCAGTGCGCTCTGCGTGCCCTGACGGCAGTTGGCCAGATGGTTCTTCACGACGTCGTGAACAACGGATTCATTGGGTTCAATGCCGAAAATAGCATCAGAGAGCTCGATCTCGCCGACCTGCTTTCCAGCCATATCAAAAACTTTAGTCTGCATGATTTACTCTCCTCTCTTAGCGGTTTCTTGCCGAAGCCTTCTGCGGGTTGGTACGCGCGGAAGCCTTCTGCGGGTTGATGCTCGCGTTGGCAGCAGCGCCCTTCGCCTTGAAGTTCTTGACCGTGTTCTTCAGATACACGATGCCGCCCTTCGGGCCGGGGATCGCGCCGCGGACGACGATCATGTTCAGCTCTTCGTCGACCTTGACCACGTCGAGGTTCTCGACCGTGACCTGCTCAACACCCATCTGGCCTGCGCCGTTGTGACCCTTGAAGATCCGGCTCGGAGAAGAGGTGGGGCCCATGGAACCAGCCTGGCGATGGACCGGGCCGCCGCCGTGGGTCATCGGGGTGCGATGGCCGCCGCAGCGCTTGACCGGGCCTTCATAGCCGTGGCCCTTGCTGATGCCGGTGACGTCGATCTTGTCGCCGACAGCAAAGATGCTGGCCTTGACTTCGTCGCCGACATTCATCTCGGCGGCCTTCTCAATGCGGAATTCCTTCAGGTGCTTCTTGGCGGCAACTTCCGCCTTCTTCAGATGGCCGAGCTCCGGCTTGGTCAGCTTCGATTCCTTGACGTCTTCGTAGCCGAGCTGCACAGCGGAGTAGCCGTCTTTTTCCATGGTCTTCTTCTGCGTGACAACGCAGGGGCCGGCCTCGATGACGGTGACCGGAATGACCTTGCCGCTCTCATCGAAAATCTGGGTCATGCCCACTTTTTTGCCGATGATCGCTTTCTGCATTTTCATGTGATTTCCTCCTAATTTAAGGTTATTGGTTGACAAACTTGCGCATTGGGACGCATTGGTTTATCAACATGACCCGTCCGTCCTCATATCGACGAACCGTGGCGGGCTGCTGTAATTAAATTGTGTAATTACAGCTTTATCTCAATCTCAACACCAGCGGGAAGGTCGAGAGCCATCAGGGCCTCAACAGTCTTCTGATTGGGGTTGAGAATATCGATCAGTCTCTTGTGGGTTCTGCGCTCGAACTGTTCGCGGGAATCCTTGTACTTGTGAACAGCGCGAAGGATGGTGACGACTTCTTTCTTCGTGGGCAGGGGGATGGGGCCGGAGACGGCTGCGCCGTTGCGCTTGGCGGTCTCGACGATCTTCTCTGCGCTCGCGTCGATGAGCTGATGATCATACGCCTTCAGACGGATTCTGATCATTTCCTGGTTTGCCATGTGTGTTTCCTCCTTGATGAAACGTATTCAGTGGTATTGATGCCCTGAGTACGGTCGAAGATCTTGTATACGCTAAGCCGTGCGTATCACTCCGCACCATGAAAAAAGGCCGACGTTGTCGGCCTGTTCACTGCGGCGATATACGCCGTATCGTGATCCTCAGCCGCCCGATGACCGGACATACTCCGCAGAAGTTACCGTCCAGGACGCAATCTCCTGCATCATCGCATTGACACGCACGGTCGCGTTGTTTCCGCTCCCTACGCGCGCTTCTATATACTACAATAAATCCCTCCTGCTGTCAAGAGGGATTTCAAATATTTTTGGTGGTTTTGCGAGATTTTGCGGCCGCATTTTCGTCACTTCGCAGAATTTTCATCTGCCTGCAAAAGAGCCCCCGCATCCGGGGGGCTCTTTGCGGATACATATATAATATATAGTTGCGGCTCAGCCACACGTAAACTCCCAGACCGTCGTCTGCTGATACTGCTCCCCCTTCCGGAGCACCGGGCTCGGGAAGTTCGCGTGGTGGATCGCGTCGGGATAGTTCTGTGTCTCGAGGCAGACCGCGCCGCCCTCACAGTACTGCGCGCCGCCCTTGCCTGTGCGCGGCGAGAGGAAATTCGCCGTGTAGACCTGCATACCGGGCGTCGTGGTCAGCACTGTCATCGTGATACCGCTGCGGTCGCCGGTCAGGACCGCCGCCTTCCGCAGCCCCGTGCCAGGCAGGCAGAAGTTGTCGTCATAGCCGTCCGTGTGCAGCGCCGCCGCACCCGTCCTCGGCAGGTCGCGGCCCACCGCCTTCGGCGTGGAGAAGTCAAACTTCGTCCCGGTTACAGGCGTGAGAGCCCCGGTCGGGATCAGCCCCGCCGTCCGCGCCGTCACGGCGTCTGCGAAGATCTGCAGCGTGTGTCCCAGCGCGGAGCCGCCGCCGTTGAGGTTGAAATAGCTGTGGTTCGTCAGGTTGCAGAGCGTGTTGCGGTCGCTCTCCGCCGCGTAGTCGATCCGCAGCGCCGTGCCCTCCACGTGATAGCTGACCGAGACGTGCATCGTCCCCGGATAGCCCTCCTCGCCGTCCGGCGAGACGCGGGAGAAGCGGACCCCGTCCGCAAGCGGTTCCGCCGTCCAGACGTACTTGTCAAAGCCGCGCTTCCCGCCATGCAGATGGTTTTCGCCGTCATTTTTGTAGAGCGGATAGCGCGCGTCGTCCAGTTCAAACTCCGCGCCCGCGATCCGGTTGCATACCCGGCCCACCACCGCGCCGAGATAGCCGTCGTTTGCCTCATATTCCGCCAACGTGTCGTAGCCAAGCACCACGTCCACCCATTCCCCTGCTGCATCCTTTACGCACAGGCTGCGGACCGTCGCGCCATAGTCCAGCACCGCAAGCCGCATCATCTCTGTCTCTACGCACCAGCAAGTCACATTCTCGCCGAATATCGATCGTCCGAACGGACACGAAGTCACTTGAATTGCCATATCAAAACTCCCTTTTCGAGCAAAATTCTACCGTTATTCTAGCGCCAAAGCAGAAAAAGGTCAAGTGCTGCATACAGTTCACGAATTTTTTAAAAACCGCTTGCGTTTCAGCGAAAAAAGAGATATAATACGGTCAGATCACAGGACATGCTTCGGCGGAAAAGATCCGCCAAGTGATCCAAACTAAAAACAGGGGAGCTTGTGTGAGCAGGCTGAGAGGAAGTCATCCAACTTCGACCCTTTACCTGATGCGGATAATGCCGCCGTAGGAAGTCACAATGCTTGATTTTTTACAGGAGACGTTCCGCGGAGCGTCTCCTGTTTTTGTTACGCATTTGGAAAGGAGGAAATGGCCGCGCACCGGATGCGCCGGGCTGAGGGGGAGCGCCCTGAGCCTTGTATGGTATTCAGCGATGGGAAGCCGTGTTCCGGCGTGAGAGGAAGCCAGTGAGCTTCGACCGCCTTCCGTGCAGTTTTCAGGGGAAAGCTGCGTCCATTTTCCGGAAGCGACGCTGGATCTCTGCCGTTTCCGACCGATTACAAAGGAGTATCATCATGAAAAACACGAAAAAGCTCGCCCTCGCCGCCCTGTTCTGCGCGCTCGCCGTGGTGGGCAGCCTGTTCTCGTTCCCCGTCTTCGGCAGCAAATGTGCGCCCGTGCAGCATCTGGTCAACATTCTCTGTGCCGTTCTGCTCGGCCCGTGGTATGGGGTGGGGGTGGCGTTTGTGGCTTCTCTGCTGCGAAACCTGCTCGGGCTCGGCAGCCTCATGGCATTCCCCGGCAGCATGATCGGCGCGCTGCTCTGCGGCATTGTCTACTGGAAGACGAAAAACCTGCTGGCCACGCTCGTGGGCGAGGTCTTCGGCACGGCCGTCCTCGGCGGCCTCTGTGCCTATCCGGTCGCGATCTTCCTGATGGGCAAGAGCGCGGCAGACATCGCCTTCTACGCTTACATCGTCCCCTTCCTGATCTCCACGGCCGGCGGCGCCGTCATCGCCGCCGTCATTCTCGTCAGCCTGAAGAAGGCCGGCGCACTGTCCAAAATGCAGGCCAGCCTGGCCGCGTAACAAAGGAGTCTCCATGTTCCAGACCATTTTCGCGCGGGTGCGCGAGCGCCGCCCACTCGTCCACTGCATCACCAACTATATCTCCGCAAACGACTGCGCGAACATCCTGCTCGCCTGCGGTGCGTCCCCCGTTATGGCGGACGCGCCGCAGGAGGCCGCGGAGATCACCGCGCGCTGCGCAGCGCTCTGCCTCAATCTCGGCACACTGAGCACCGCGCGGGCCGAAGCGATGCTGCACTCCGGACAGACTGCGAACCGACTCGGTCTGCCCGTCGTGCTCGACCCCGTCGGGGCCGGCGCATCGTCCTTCCGGACGGAGACGGCGCTGCAGCTGCTGCGCGAGGTGCGCGTGACGGTCATCCGCGGCAACCCCTCGGAGCTGCACTCGCTCGCGCTGGGGATCGAGAATACCGGCGGCGTGGATGCCGAAGCCTGCGATCGCGTCACAGAGGCAAACCTGACCGAGGCGGTCCGCTTTGCGAAGGACTTCGCGCGGAAGACCGGGGCCGTCGTCGCGATGACCGGTGCGATCGACATCGTGACCGACGGCGAAGCCGCCTACTGTATCCACAACGGTCACCCGCTGATGTCCGCTGTCACCGGCGCGGGCTGTCAGCTTTCGGCGCTCACCGCCGCCTTTCTGGGCGCGAACCCCTCCGCACCGCTGCCCGCTGCAGCATCCGCTGTCTGTGCGCTGGGGCTTGCGGGTGAAACCGCATATCCCCGCCTTTCCCCGCTGGACGGCAACGCCAGCTACCGGAATTTCATCATCGATGCGACCTTCCGCCTCACGCCCGAGGCGCTGGAACAAGGAGCAAAGTATGAACTGCGATAGATCTCAACTGCTGCTCTACGCCGTGACCGACCGCGCCTGGGTCGGGCGGCAGAGCCTCTACGAACAGGTGGAGTCCGCGCTGCGCGGCGGCGCGACCATGGTCCAGCTCCGCGAAAAGCAGCTGGACGCGGAGGGCATCCTCCGCGAGGCGCGCGAACTGGCGCATCTCTGCAAACAATATGGCGTGCCGTTCATTCTGAACGACAACGTCGACCTCGCCCTCGCCTGCGGCGCGGACGGCGTCCACGTCGGGCAGGATGACCTCGCCGCGGCGGAGGCCCGGCGGAAGCTCGGCCCGGACAAGATCGTCGGCGTCTCGGCGCACAATGTTGCAGAGGCGCTTGCCGCCGTGCGGGACGGGGCGGACTATCTCGGCTCCGGCGCAGTTTTCGGCTCAACAACGAAGACGAATGTTCACACCCTCCCACATGAGACCCTGCAGGACATCTGCCGGGCAGTCGACATCCCGGTCGTCGCCATCGGCGGCATCACGAAGGACAATCTGCCGCAGCTCGCCGGGACCGGAATTGACGGCGTTGCGCTGGTCAGCGCGATCTTCGCCGCACCGGACATCGAGGCAGAATGCCGCGCGCTGCGCGCGCTGACCCTGCAAACCATCCGCGCATAACACAGGAACTCCGCCCGGCAAAGGCCGGACGTTTCCGGCGGCAGACCGGGGGCACCACTCTCTGTCGCCCGGCGGCGGCACGCCTGATCGACACAGGGCCGTGCGGCGCTGCCCAATAAAAATAATGCTGAAGCGAAAGGAGAACAACATGAAAACAGCATTATCGATCGCTGGCAGTGATTGCAGCGGAGGCGCCGGGATTCAGGCCGATCTGAAAACGATGACCATGAACGGCGTCTATGCCATGAGCGCGATCACCGCGCTGACCGCACAGAACACCACCGGCGTATCCGGGATCACAGAATGCAGCCCGGAATTTTTGAAGCAGCAGATCGACATGATCTTCACCGACATCCGGCCGGACGCCGTGAAGATCGGCATGGTGGCAAGCGCCGCGCTCATTGAGACGATCGCAGAGCGGCTGCGCTTCTATCAGGCGCAGAACATCGTCGTCGACCCCGTGATGGTCGCGACGTCTGGCGCGCGGCTCATCGCTAAAGACGCCGTAGAAACGCTCCGGCGCGCGCTGCTCCCGCTGGCGACGGTCATCACGCCGAATATCCCCGAGGCTGAGATCCTCTCCGGCCTCGAGATCCACGACGAAGCGGACATGGCCGCCGCCGCGAGGGCCATCGCGGATGCCTACGGCTGCGCCGTGCTGCTCAAGGGCGGGCACCGCGTGAACGACGCGAACGACCTGCTCCGCGTGGACGACCGGGACACCTGGTTCCGCGGCCGCCGCATCGATAACCCGAACACCCACGGCACAGGCTGCACGCTCTCGTCTGCCATCGCGGCGAATCTCGCCAAGGGCTATGCGCTGGACGAAGCCATCCGCCGCGCGAAGGAGTATCTCTCCGGCGCGCTTGCGGCGATGCTCGACCTTGGTAAAGGCAGCGGCCCGATGGACCACGCGTTCTGCCTGCCGGAAGCATATCAAAAGGAGGCGCAGTAAGATGCAGAAAAAATGGACTTCTGTCTTTGAAAACGGCCTGATCTGGTTCGGCGCGGGCGTTTCGCTCGCGGAGATCCTCACGGGCACCTATTTTGCCCCGCTCGGCTTTGGCAAGGGCCTGCTCGCCATCCTGATCGGCCACGTCATCGGCTGCCTGATGCTCTTCTTCGCCGGCCTCATCGGCGGCAAGACGCGCAAGAGCGCCATGGAGACGACCAAAATGAGCTTCGGCAGCCGGGGCGGCCTGCTGTTCTCCATTCTCAACATCGTCCAGCTCGTCGGCTGGACCGGCATTATGATCTACGACGGCGCGCTCGCCGCGAACGGCGTGCTCGGCCTTGGAAACTGGGTCTGGTGCGTGCTGATCGGCGCACTCATCATCGTCTGGATCCTCGTCGGCATTGAAAATCTCGGCAAGGTCAACACCGTCGCGATGGCGGCGCTGTTCCTGCTGACGATCGTGTTGAGCGTCGTCATCTTCCGCAGCGGCGCCATCCATGCCGTCTCCGGCGAGGGCATGACGTTCGGCGCGGCGGTGGAACTCTCGGTGGCGATGCCGCTCTCGTGGCTGCCGCTGATCAGCGACTATACCATGCACGCCGAAAAGCCCGCGCGCGCCACGGCGGCCAGCGCCGTGATCTACGGCCTCGTCAGCTGCTGGATGTATGTCATCGGCATGGGCGCGGCCATCATTACCGGCGAGAGCGACATCGCAGCGATCATGCTCAAGGCCGGGCTCGGCATCGCGGGTCTGCTCATCATTGTGTTCTCCACGGTCACGACGACCTTCCTCGACGCCTATTCCGCGGGCGTTTCGTCCGAATCTGTCTCGCCGAAGCTGCGCGGCAAGTGGGCCGCCGTGGTGGTGACGGTGATCGGCGTTGTGGGCGCGATCTGCCTGCCGATGGAGGACATCACAGACTTCCTCTACCTCATCGGTTCCGTCTTCGCGCCGATGATCGCAATCCAGATCGCAGATTTCTTCCTGCTCAAGGCCGCGCCCTGTAAAAAAGCGTTCAGCGCGAAAAACCTGATTATATGGGTGATCGGCTTCGCGGCCTATCGGCTGCTGATGCACGTGGACTTCGTCCTCGGAAACACGCTGCCCGATATGGTCCTTACCATCCTCCTCTGCCTCGCAGCAAATAAATTGTTTCCCGCGAAGGAAAGGGTCTAAACTCTGAAAAACACGCGTCTTGGGGAATTGGCCCGGGGCGCGTGTTTTGATCCGGGCCGGGCTCAAAACTTCCTCTTGTGCGGCGGCTTCGCGTATGATATAATGCAATCGTAATCACAATTAAAATTCGAAAGGATGTGATCCGCCTGCCGCCAAAGGGAAAACAGCCCGCGGGCCTGCTGACGCAGCAGAAGGTGCTGCGCGCGGCCGTGGCACAGTTTCTGGAAAAGGGCTACACCCGGACCACGACCGCAGACATCACGAAGGCCGCCGGCATCCAGCAGAGCTCATTCTTCCACGTCTTCCCCAACAAAGAGGCCCTGCTGCTCGAGCTGGTGCGGCGCATGTTCGGCGGTCAGTTTGACCTGGCCGCGCAGCACAGCGACACGGACGACCCGGTCTTTCTGTACGCGCTGGAGACCGCGCTGCAGCTCCATATCGCGGAGCTGACGGAGCCGCTGCGGGAGCTGTACGTCATGGGCTACACGCTGCCGACGACCGCCGATTATATCTACCGCAGCACGGCAAAGCGCCTGCAGGCCATCTTCGGCAGCTATCTGCCGGAGGCGCAGCCGAAGGATTTTTTCGAGATGGAGATCGCGTCCGCCGGGATCATGCGGGGCTTTATGGCGGTCCCCTGCGACCTGTATTTCACGATGGAGGCCAAGATCACGCGGTTTCTGGACTGTGCGCTGAAGCTCTACGACGTTCCGGCAGAACAGCGCGCCGCGATGACCGCGCGGGTCCTGCGGCTCGATCTGCACAGGATGGCCGCAGACATGATCCGAAACACCGTTCAGCAGGCGGAGCAGGGCTTTGCGGCCCTGACGGAGCCGCCGCGAAACAGCCAAATGGAGGTATCACCATGAAAAAACGCTTGTTCAGCATCCTGCTCGCCCTGGCGCTCTGCCTGACGCTGCTGCCTGCAGCTGCGCTGGCCGATACCTTGGAGCTGCCCGCATTGCTGGAGATTCACGGGAAAGACGCGGCATCCATCCCAGGCACGGCGCAGTATTCCGTCTATGGAAAGCTCACCGAAAACGAATACCTTCCTCTGAAGGACAATCTCATCCACTGGAGCATTGAAAACGCCCCGGTAACAGGCATCAGCATTGGTGAGCAGAGCGGCATGCTGACCATATCGGAAGCAACCGCATCTGGAACAGTCACGATTCGCGTCACCTATGGCGCCCCGTCCGGCGAACACGTATCTGCAAGCAAGTTGGTCACGCTCACCGGCGCAGAAGCCCCCGCCGCGCTCACGATCACTGGGAAGCCGGACTCTGTCATCTACGGCGACACGTTCACGCTGACGGCCACAGTTGAACAGGCCGAAGCGGGCGGAAGCTGGCGCTGGGAGAGCAGCGAGGGCGGCTTGTTCGAACTCACCGCGCAGAGCGGCGGCCCCAGCATTCTTGCGCTTTCTGCGACTGAGCATGTCACCGATACCTGCACCGTTAAGGCGCTCAAGCCCGGTTCCGCCAAGATCACGGCGACCTATATTTACAATGATACACCGGTCAGCAGCAGCGTGGAGATCCGAGCTGACCGCCGCCCGCTCACGGTCAAAGCGGACGACAAAACCATGACCGCGGGCGATGCGCTCCCGGAATTCACGATCCGCTATACCGGCTTCGCCGACGGCGATGACGCAGACACGGTCTTCGAGACCAAAGCCGCGGCATCTGCCGAGACCGACGGCAAAACGGCCGGCAGCTATGCGATCGCTGTCACTGCGCCGACGCTCCGCAGCGCTTGGGCCGAATATTACGAGATCCGCACGGAAAACGGCACGCTGACCGTCACCGCACCGTCCTCGGGCGGCAGCTCCGGCGGCTCGTCCTCCGGCAGCTCCGGCGTCAAAACGGAGGTCACCCAAAACGCCGATGGCTCCACCACCCGGACTGAGACCCGCGCAGACGGCACCGTCACAGTCACGACCACCTATCCGGACGGCAGCACCGTCAAAACCGTGACGCGGCCGGACGGCAGCTCCACCACCGAACGCCGCAGCCCCGACGGCTCCGTCGGTACGCTCCGGAAGGACGCCAACGGCCAAGCCACCGGCAGCGCCAGGGTCAGCGAAAAGGCGCTCGAGGACGCGAAGAAAAACGATTCCGCAGTCAAGATCCCGCTGGAGGTCGCGGGCGCGTCCAACAGCACCAGCGCGGCCACCATCCGCATTGACCTGCCGAACGGTGCGGGCGAGACAAAGGTCGAGATCCCCGTCAGCGGCATGAGCTCCGGCATGGTCATCGTCATCGTCCACGAGGACGGCACAGAAGAGATCCTCAAAACCTGCAAGTCTACGGAAGATGGCCTCCAATTCTCCGCGACCGACGGCATGCAGATCAAGGTCATCGACAATTCCAAGGATTTCTCAGATTCCCGGGATCACTGGTCAAAAGACGGTATAAACTATGTCAGCGCCCGCGATCTGCTCGTGGGCACCGGCGGCGGCAATTTTGGCGTCAACCAGCCCACGTCCCGCGGCACGATCGACACGATCCTGGCCCGTCTGGCCGGCGTGGATACCACGCCGAGTGACGGCGGGAAGTGGTATGAGGTCGGCGTCAACTGGGCCAAGACGAACGGCATCACCGACGGCACAGATCCCACCAGCACCATCTCCCGCGAGGAGCTTGCAGCGATGCTCTACCGCTTCTCCGGCTCGCCCAAAGTGAGCGGCAATCTGCTCTTCCGCGACGTGGGTCAGATCAGTCCCTACGCGCAGGACGCGATGCTCTGGGCCGTGCAGAACAATATCCTCAACGGCGTCGGCAATGCGCACATCGCCCCGGGCGCCACGGCCACCCGCGCACAGGTCGCGGCCATAATGGCCAGATACCTGCAAAACCTGAGCTGAGTATCACACGCAATACGCCGCCCCGTGCATCGCACGGGGCGGCGTTCTCCTTTCGCGCAGCGTTTTTCAATGACATCTCCATCATGACATCAAACCCGGCAGTTGTGAATAGAAAACAGGCCGCCGTGCAAAAAAACGACACAGGCACCGGCCGCGCCCGGTGCCTGTGCTGGAAAGAATGGAAAGAGATCAGAAGAGAGACTTCATTGCCTCATACAAGCCATTGGCGTCCATGCCGTTGCGGGCATAGAGGAATTCGGGATTCGCGATCGGGACGAAATGGTCCGGGCAGCCGCGGCTGAGCAGCTTGCAGGCGATGCCGGCCTCTGCAATGCACGAGCCGACCAGCTGACCAAGCCCGCCCATCAGGTTGTGGTCCTGTGCGGCGACAATGCGGCCAGTCCTGGCGGCGTCGATGACAGCCTGCTTGTCGAGCGGTTTGATCGTGAACATATCGACGACGCGGATCTCCTTGCCAAGCTCGTTATGGATCCGCTTGGCAGCCTCCATGGCGAAATGGACCATAATACCGCTGCAGATGAACGCGCCGTCGTCGCCCTCGCGCGGGATCATCGCCTTGCCGATCTCATATTTCGCGTCCTCGGGATAGAGCGAGCTTGCCGCTTCACGGCCGAGGCGGATGTAGACGGGGGCATTCAGATCCATCGCCGCTTCGAGCAGCTTTGCGACCTGGAAGGGGTCGCCCGGCTCGAGAACGGTCATGTTGTCGCAGGCAACCATCAGTGCAGAGTCTTCCAGCCCGCAATGTGTGCAGCCGGAGGCCCCGTTGGAATACCCGGCGCCGTTGCCGATGATGACGACCGGCAGCTTGGAATAGCAGATGTCGGTACGCACCTGCTCATAGCAGCGCATCGATGCGAACGGCGCGAACGCGAACGCCAGCGGGCGGAAGCCCTCATGTGCCAGGCCGGCCGAAACGCTCATCAGGTTCTGCTCCGCAATGCCGACATTATAGCAGCGGTCAGGATATTTTTCCTTGAATGCCTGGATGCGGGAAGAGGTGTCGACGTCGGCGGTCAGGACGAGCATATCGTCATGCTTGTCGCCGAGCTCTGCCAGGCACTTTCCGACGGCATCGCGGGCACTGGTCATAAAGGTCATATTCAGGGTCATGTTCATTTCGCCCTGGAGCAGCTTGTCCTGCGCGTCACTCATGCTTCAGCACCCCACTTTCTTTCGTATGTTTCCGTGATCTCGGCCTTTGCCTGCTTCCAGTCTGCCTCGTTGAGGCAGCCGGCGTGCCAGGAGACCTGATTTTCCATAAAGCTGACGCCGTGGCCCTTGACGGTCTTGCCGATGATAACGGTCGGGACGTCGCTGTCCGGTGCGGGCAGGGCGTCGATCGCATCGAGGATCGCGTTCATGTCATGGCCGTCGAGCGTGACGACGTTCCAGCCGAAGGCGCGCCACTTGTCCGCGAACGGTTCCAGCGACATGAATTCCTCGGTCGGGCCGTCGAAGGACATCCCGTTGCGGTCGATGAAGACGACCAGATTGCCGAGCTTGTACTGATGGGCAAACATAGCCGCCTCCCAGATGGAGCCTTCGCCGCATTCGCCATCGCCGACGACGGTAAACACGCGGCTGCCGGAGCCCTTGCGCTTGAGCGCGGCGGCCATGCCGCCGGCGACCGGGAAGCCGTGGCCGAGAGAGCCAGTGGACACGTCGACATAGGGGTTGGCCAGGTTGCACGAGTGCATACCGAAGCGGCCAAAGTCGGTTGCATATTCTTTGTAAATATCGCCGACGTCATAGCAGCCAATGGCCGCCTGGCTGAAGGAGGTGACGGCTGCCGCATGGCCCTTGGACAGGACGAAGCGGTCGCGGCCCTCCCAGTGGGGATCTTTGACGTCGTAATGGATCGCATACTGCCAGATGGCAGTCATCATATCGCAGGCGGACAGGTCGCCGCCGATATGGATCAGCGTCTGATGCGCCAGATCCAGAAGCCGGATCTTCGTCGTCAGAGCCGCTTTTTCCATGCGATGGACTAAGGCTTTCTCTGGCATGAGAGTACTCCTTTCAAATGTTAGGATAGCAATGGATCATTCGGCGCGTTCCTTGAGCTTGGCAAGGATCTCATAATAGCGCTCCCGGTTGAGCTTGTAGAACAGGAACACGATGCCGACGACGATGCCGATCACGCCGGGAGCCCAGGTGAAGAAGCCGTTGATCCAGAAGAGGACCTGCTCGTTCTGCGTCTGGTTGGCCGCGAAGCCGAGCGCCGCGAGGACCGCGCCGACACCAGCCGTGGAGATGGTCATGCCGAGCTTGTTCGCAAAGTGGCAGAGCGAGACGGCAAAGGCCGAGGCGCGGATGCCGGTCTTATACTGGCCGACTTCGATCGTATCCAGCATGCAGGCGTAGACCGCAGCCATGATCAGGCCGTTGAAGTAGCCGCTGACACCGGCGAAGATGTAGAACAGCAGGGGGTTCGTTCCAGCATTGATGAAGTTCATCGCGACATACAGCGCACCGGAGCCGATCGCGCCGAGCGCGACGATCCGTCCCTTGTTGCCGCACTTTTCCATGAGGATCGGCGCGGTGAAGGGCCCGGCGATACCGCAGCCGATGGCGATAAGGTTATAGATGGTGAAGAGGTTGGTGTTGCCGGCGTAGTAGGTGAAGTAGTACATCATGACGCCGCTGCGGCCGTACATATAGATGCCGCAGACAAACTGACCGAACATGACCATGAGCAGCGGACCGTTCTGAATGACGAAGTGCCACAGATCCTTTGCGGGGAGCTTGGTGCTCTTCTGCGGCTCGACCACTTCCTTGGAGTTGCGGTAGAGCAGAACGGCGAACAGCAGGCCGGGAACGGTGAAGATGATGGCCGCGGTGAAGTACGCCTTATCCTGTGCCATGCCGCGGGACATCAGCAGGTTGATGAGCGGCAGCCAGAGGACCGTCAAGAGCCAGAACAGCAGCTGCGACGTGCCGAGGCGATAGCCGTAAAGGGAGCCTCGGTCGTCGGTATTCTGCGTCATTGCACCGCCGAGCGAGCCGTAGGCAATGTGATAGGCGGTGAAGAAGACCATGTAAAGGCAGTAGACGATGGAGACAACGGTGATCTTGGCAGAGGTCGACCAGTGGCCGATCGGCAGCCAGAGCAGGATGTTTGACAGCGCAAACGGGATCATCATCCGAATCAGCCATGGGCGGTAAACACCCCTGGGCGAACGGCTCTTATCGATGATGACGCCGATGACGGGGTCATTGATGGCATCCCAAAGCTTGGACAGGGACATGATGGCGGTATGCCTCCGCAGACTACCACATAGGAAAACACTCATGCTCGCTTTGGAACGCAAACCACAGCGGATAAAACAGCGGTTTTTCCACCCTAATCTCAACATCCTTGATGGGGTTCACTTGGGTATAGAAAAAGGCGACTGTTTTTCAACAATCGCCTTGAATTTGAGGACTGAATATGAAGTTACAAGCAAGAAATTTTGTTGTCCGAAATCCAGAAACCATTGATATTACTATGTTTTTCAAAAAGTTCTGTATCGCCACTCGCACCATTTACCTTTTGCGCCAACAATGTGCCCGGGCCGGATCCGGTCCGGGCGATGGATATGGCGCACCGCTGCGGCTTCCGCACGATCGAGCTGTCTGCCATCGACGGGATCAGCGAGCAGATCGTGGCGGAGCGCGTTTGCCCGCGCTACGTCTCGGAGATCGCACGGGAACTGGACAAGCACGGCCTGCGCTGCACGGCCGTTTCGGCCCACTGCGATATGACGGACGAGGCGCAGTTTGCGCGGCTGCTGAAAAAGATCGAGTTTGCCGGCGAGATCGGCGCGAAAACGGTCAATACGCGCTGCGGCCCGAAAGCACGATATGCCGTATTTCTGGACCATGTCCGCCGGGCGGCGGAGCTGGCGGAGCGCTATGGGATGCGGCTGGGGCTGGAATCTTACGGCGACATTGCGGGACCGGCGCGGGAATGCGGGCCGGTGTTCGCGGAATTGAAAGCGCTTCCGAATGTGGAATATACGTATGATCCCGGAAATACATATCGCTATTGCCGCGGGCAGATCCGGCTGGACGAGGATCTGCAGAATGCGTCTGTTCCGGTCACATATCTGCACATGAAGGACGGGAGCATCCATGACGGCTTCATCTGGAACGAGCCGATCGGTCAGGGTGTCTTTCCGTATCCGGCGATGTTTGCCGCGCTGGAACAGCAGACCGAAACGCTTCCCTGCGCGCTGGAAATGCCGATGAGCTTCTGCGTCAGGGTGGAGGATCTGTCCTTCCGGTTTTTGGAGCCGGCGGAGGAGACGATCTATACGCAGATCATGCAGTCGGTCGAATATGTCGGGCGGCTGGCGAAGATCTGCTATGAATGAGGCGACAAGCCGACTGTGCAATGTGGGCAGACAATTTTTGCAATAGATGGTCGCGGCCGGGACGGATGTAAGATCCGTTCCGGCGCCTTTCTACTTGCAGATTTCCGCAAGATCCTGTATAATTAAGGAAAAACGGTGAAGGGAGGCGGCGGAATGACCGCAGACGAGGCCTTATACCGCCGCTATCTGGACGGCGACGACGATGGGCTGGACGCTCTGATGAAAAAATACGGTGATCCCCTGACGCTGTATATCGACGGCTACCTGCACGACGCCCACGAGGCCGAGGAGCTGATGCTGGACGTCTTTGCCTATCTGTTCACGAAAAAGCCGCGCATCCGGGACGGCGGCTTTAAGGCATACCTCTATAAAGCGGCGCGGCATACGGCGCTGCGCCGCAAGAGCAAACGTATGCTCCTGTTCAGTCTGGACGGGCTGGCGAATGAGCCGGACGGGCAGCTGCTGGCGGAAGAGGTCGTCCGGACGGCGGAACGGAATCGCATCCTGCATTTCTGCATGGCTGAAATGAACCCAGACTATCGTGAGGTCCTCTACCTCACCTATTTTGAGGATATGAGCTACGCGCAGGCGGCAGAGGTCACGGGAAAAACAGTGAAGCAGATCACCAACATGGTGTATCGCGGAAAGGAAAGCCTGCGCAGACTGCTGGAACGGGAGGGGATCACAAATGCGGAGCCATGAGGAACGTGTCGCAGAAGTGAAGCGGCGCATCGCCGCAAAAGAACGTGAAAAACGGCGGCGGCGCAATGTGATCACCATGGCTTCCGCCGCGGCGGCGTGCCTTGCGTTGATCGTGGGCTGCGCATGCGTGATGCCCGGGTTCGCTGTGCGTTCACAGGCCGGCAGCTACTCCGGCTTTGAAACGGCAGGCAGTGTCTTCCACAGCAGCGCGGCCCTCGGATACATCGTGATCGGGCTTCTGGCCTTTTTGCTCGGCGTGTGCGTGACCGTTCTGTGCTTCCGGCTGCGGCAGATGAACCGTGAGGACACGCAGGACGGAGAAAGCGAGGGGCAGCATGGAGCTGATTGAGAATCTGCTGCAGCTGCTGGTCACGTTCCTCGGCGTCTGCCTCGCGGGCGCGGCCTATTGGAAAAGCGGCAGGCAGGCATATTTTCTGCTGCTCTGCTTCTACGGCTGCTTTGCGCTGGGCGCGCTGTACTGGACGCTGTATCTGCTGTTGTTTGCCGCTACGCCGCGGGTATTTTATGTGTCGGATTTCGGCTGGGTGTCCAGCGCGATCTTCCTGCGCATCCTGCAGGCCACGCTGGCGGACGGGGCGGAACGCGCCTTCCGCTGCCGGGAAGCGTGGCTCGCGCCGCTGATCGGCGTGCCGCTGCTGGTGTTCTACTGCACCTTCGGGGACATCCTCTCCAACCTGATCTGGTGCGGCCTGATGATCTGGCTCTCCTACTGCGCCATACGAGGGCTGGTCTATGCGAAAACGCAGATGGGCGCGGCGCGGAACCTGCGGTACTTTCACCTTGGGATCCTGTGCTTTGTATGTGCGGAATATCTGCTCTGGACGGCGGGCTGCTTCTGGCCGGATACCTCACCGGCCAGCCCCACCTTCTGGTGCGATATGCTGCTGACCCTTGCCATTTGGGGGCTGCTGCCCGCCACGAGAAAGGCGGTGGACGCATGACCTACATCGAAAACATCTTCCTCTGTATGGTATCTCCCCTGCTGGTGGCCGCCCTGTGCATGGGCAGGCGGCAGCTCCGCTTCTTCCTGTTCTGCATTGCCGGGATGGGGGTATGCCTTCTCTCCGCCTATATCAACACCTTCCTCGCGGCGGTGTGCCGGGCGGACGCCCTTGCCGCCACGGCGGAGATCGCGCCGGTGGTGGAGGAAATGATGAAGCTGCTGCCGCTGGTGTTTTATCTGCTGGTGTTTGAGCCGGAGGGCGATAAAATCAAGGCTGCCGCCATCACGGTTGCCCTCGCCTTCGCCACCTTTGAAAACGTGTGCTACCTCATTCAGAACGGCGCGGACCGCTTCTCCTTCATCTTCTTCCGGGGCTTCGGGACGGGGGCGATGCACGTCCTTTGCGGCCTGATCGTGGGCGGCGGGCTTGCATACACATGGCAACGGACGTGGCTGAAGGTCGCGGGCACCTGCGGGCTGCTGGGCGCGGCCATCACATTTCATGCCATCTACAATCTTCTGATCGCCTACGGCGGCGCGGCGCAGTATGTGGCCTACGCGCTGCCGGTGCTGCTGGTGACGGTGGGGAAGCTGTCCGTTTTCCATCTCGCGCGGAGCGCATGACCGAATCTCTTCTCTCTGAGAGCTGCTTTTTGGCGGCTCTCAAAATTTTTTGAAAAATTTTGCGTTTTGGGTGAGAGTTTTTCAGATTTTATGTACCTATATCAGTGAAAGGTTTTTTGAGCCGCACATTCAGATCCATTCAGAGAGGAGATTGCAAACGAGATGTACGATACCGCAAGACGGGTCGAGCTCGTCAAGCGGCGGGTGCGGGAAAACACCCGCCGGAGACAGCGGCGCAGCGTCTATGGGCTGGCCGCCGTGTGCATGCTGTTGTTCGCGGCGCTGATGCAGACGGCTGGCATGGTCATCGGCCAGGGACAGACCGCCGCACAGGGCAGCTTTGGCGCGATGCTGCTGCGGGAGGACGCGGGCGGCTA
>JABLTR010028860.1_pt1 | contig 36552 bp, 30 predicted proteins | sample 7160071 | NCBI WGS metagenome assembly JABLTR01 (sample SAMN14651230, study PRJNA627086) | human gut metagenome | isolation source: feces | host: Homo sapiens | reverse complement strand
TATGGTAAGATGATCTTTAAGCGTTTGGAGCGATTGTTCCACATTGACGGTGCTGAGATGATGTACTTAACTGCCGATCCTGTTACCGGAAAACCTTTTTGGGAATCAATGGGGTTTGTAAACGTCAATGAAAAGTCGCCAGAAAACCAACTGTACATTTACGAAAAGCCGATCACTCCCACTTCCTTTGATAGTGGAATCCTAAAGCCCTTAACAAAAGAGATTGCCGAAGAAATCAGTAATTGGGAATATGAAAGCCCCTATGAGGTTTATAATTTCAAAGGACATCCCGATGATTGGCTTATGGATGAATCAACTTGGGGAACGGAACAGTTTTGTCTTGTTGAAGAAAACACGCTGTTGGGTCAAGTAGCCTGTCAGCTCGATGGGAAAGACTTGTGGGTTGGTTGGTCAATGGCTCCACAGTTTTGCGGCAAAGGCAACGGAAGTATGTTCGTAAAACAGTGCGCAAGAGAACTGCGTGAGTTTACAGGACATACCGGAAGAATACTACTAAGAGTTGCCGCATGGAATCAAAGAGCCATCCGTGCTTATCAAAAAGCCGGTTTCTCTTATGTGGAAACAATTCAAGATGAAATTGCATACACCAATCACATGGAAGACTTTTGGGTAATGGAATTGCAATAAGATTCTTTGCTTGAAGCATCTATGCCGCCTGTGTTATGCGGGCGGCATTTTCTCAACAAAGCTTCCAACCGGAAGTTGGATAATACACAGACTCATCAAACTAATGCGTCATTGTTTTTGAAGCGGCTTATCGGTAAAATATAATTGTAGCTACGAAAATAAAAAACACGAGGTACTTGAATATGACTACAATTAAGATCAATGAACAAATTGCCTTTCTTAGAAAACAGAAGGGTCTTACACAAGAAGAACTGGCGTGCGCCCTTGGCGTAACCAATCAAGCAGTCTCCAAATGGGAGTCAGCACAGTGCTGCCCGGATATCCAGCTTCTTCCCGACATCGCGAAGCTATTTGGCGTTTCAATTGATGTGCTGTTTTCAGATAGCATTATGGATTATTCGGACATTCATTCATTTATGAAAGATGATGACGTCATAAGAGTAGTTCAAATGAGAGGAACAAAAGTATTAAAGGTTACTTCTAAAATTTCTCCGGATGAACCTCCAATCGAAATAGCATTCCCTCACGATTGCAACGATAGAACTCAGTATTTTAAGGTGGAGGTTTATGGACACCTAATGTCAGATAGCTCTATAAACGGAGACGTAGTTTGCCATCAAAGCATACAAAGCAGCACAATTAACGGCGATGTAAAAGCTGACGGAAATATAAAAGCAAACGAATTGAACGCTCAAAAAATCACTTGCAAAGATATTGCCGAATGTTACAAAATCGAAGCAAAATCAATAGAATGCGCGGGAAACTTAAGCGCGGTCAATTTGAGTTGCGATCAAATCATTTATAAACAACAATAAAACTACCAAAAAATTTTTTCAAAAAGTTCCAACCTTTTCAGATTCGCGTGTCTATATGGGTGAAAGCTTTCAATGAGGTGCAAATAAGTGAACAGACAAGACGTAGAGAAAACTATAACTGAATATCTGAAGCCTATATTCGGCTTTGCTTTGAAAAGGTGTAAAAGCATCCACGATGCAGAGGATCTGTCGCAGGAGATTGCGATAAGAGCGTTCCGTGCGCTCCTTATCAAGGATGACGTTGCGGACATGGGAAAATTCATCTGGACAGTTGCCCATAATACGCTCAGCAATTATTATCGTGATACTGCCAAGAGCATGATCGGTGTTTCTATTGATGAGGTTGCAGAGCTGATCGCTGATCCGGATTCTGAGTTAGAGATAGATGACAACACAGAAACTATCCGTCATCTCCAGACCGAGATCGCTTACCTTTCAAAATTGCAAAGAAGAATTGTAATTGCGTATTATTTTGAGAATCGCAAGCAGGCTGATATTGCTACAGAATTAGGTGTTCCTCTTGGCACAGTTAAATGGCACTTGTTTGAAGCGAAAAAAGAATTGAAACGAGGTATGGACACAATGAGAAAAGCAAGCGAACTCAAATTCAACCCTATAAAATTTCACTCCTATGGCATCAACGGTTCCATTGGAACAAAGTCCCCGGACGAGTTCTTCCGTTCCACTCTATCGCAGAATATCTGTTACTGTGTGCGGAATACGGCAAAGACTATTAACGAGATTGCCGATGATCTGGGTGTTTCCCCTGTGTACGTTGAAACCGAGGTGGAATTTCTTGAAGAATACGGTTTCCTGCAGGTACAGAAGGATAAATACATTGTCAACTTCATCATCAGCGAGCCAACTGCAGAACTGCTTACCATGCAGAATGATATGTACAAGCGTGCTGCGGAGCTGTTTGCAAATGATCTGTATGATGAGCTGACATCTTCCGGTATTCTTGATGATCCGGACATTTGGTGCGGTCAGACAGACGCACCTATCTCCTTAACAGAGTCTCCTAAAGCAGATCGAAATTTCATTCTGTGGTCGCTGATTCCTTATATCGCTGCTTGGTCTGGTGAGAAGCTTATGGATGAGAGTATTTCCTTTGACGAGGTTGCCACGATCCGTCCGGATGGTGCGCATAACATCTTCCATGCATCTATTGTATCGGATGAAATGATTCTTCCTAAAGACTATGTGTATATGAAGAATTGGTGCGGTCCTATGTGGAATGGTAATGGTAATCGCATCCTTTGGCAGATCGACAGCGAGTGGTCTGATCGTGGTGAGCGCCATGGTCTCCAATATTCTGAAGATGCCAAGCGCATCCTCGGTCTTTACGAAAGAGAGTTTGATGACCGTCTTTCTAAGGATGAATATGCATGGTTAGCCGAGCGTGGTTGTGTAAAAACTAACGGAGATTATGACGGACACTTCAAGTCTGCGTGGCAGATTGTTGTTCTGGCAAACAAGGAGATTCAAGATAAACTCCTTGCTGTCGGTGAGCGAATTAAGGCAAAGTACCAGGCTGCCTTTAATGTGCTGAAGGCTCCTTATGCCGAGGCTGTACTGGAATCGGTTCCTGCGCATCTCAAAAAGGTAAAAGAGTATGAACTGCAGTTTGTATTCCACGCTGATGGATGGTTCCTTGTACATTGCATCACAGCGCTTTTGAAGAACGGCAAGCTGAAAGAACCGACCGAGGGACAGAAAAAATCTCTGACTACGCTTATTGCTAACGTGTAAAAACATTTACCGCTGCAGTTCTTCTGCGGCGGTATTCCTTTCTGATATGCTGACATTTCAAACTTTCATTCGAGAAATTTCGCAAAATATATTGACAGCAACGTTAAACTATGATATAATCGATAAAATTTTCTGAAAGGACTACGACAATGACAGTTAAGAATTTTGTTCTCAACACTAATACTGTCCCTATGCACGGCGTAGATACTATTTATTGGTATCGGTCGGGCTTGTATTGTCGTACCCAAATTTCAGTATAACCTTTTTGTAGGATTATTGGATATTAGGATACTCACGGTGCAAGTCGAAGTGATTTTCGATTTGCACCGTTTTTTTATACTTTCTTATAGGAGGTTCCAAGATGGAAACAAAAGATTATTTGACAAATTATTATGAGAGGTATGACGAGAACGGTCGTCTGATCTCAAAGCACGGCATGATCGAATACATCACCACTATGAAGTATGTGGAAAAGTATCTTCAACCGGGCATGAGAATTTTAGAAATCGGAGCCGCAACAGGTCGCTATAGTCATGCTCTGGCTCAAAAGGGTTATTGTGTGGATGCGGTGGAACTCGTTGAACACAACATTGAGATTTTTAGGCAGAACACTACTCCCGGCGAAACAGTTACCATCACCCAAGGCAATGCAATGGATTTGTCTATGTTTGAGGATGATACCTATGACATCACTCTGCTGCTCGGTCCGATGTATCACCTTTTCACTACAGAAGATAAACTGAAAGCTTTATCTGAAGCAATCAGAGTTACAAAGAAAAATGGTGTTGTTTTTGCCGCTTACTGTATGGGTGATGCAAGCGTTTTGTCGTATGGTTTTATTCGTGGCGAGATCTATAATATTATCGAGAAATGTATGCTCAATACAGAAACCTTTGACACTTTCTCTAATCCGTGGGATATTTTTGAGCTTCATAGAAAAGAAGATATTGATAAACTTCGCTCCGAATTTAATGTAACACAGCTTCATTTCGTTGCCTCCGATGGCTATACGAACCACATGAGAGAAACGGTAGATAACATGGATGATCGAATGTATGAGCTTTATGTAAAGTATCATCTTGCAATCTGCGAAAGACCCGATATGGTAGGCTATTCACACCACACACTTGATATTTTCAGAAAGGAATAGAGTTATGAGTATATCAATTAAAAATACGAACGCCTCGGAAGCCGAGGAATTATCACAAATACAGAAAGCAGCTTTTAAGCCTTTATACGAAAAATTCCATGACGAAGGAAACCCATTTCTCAGAGGTCCGGAAGATATTCTTCGCAGACTAAATAAGTTCAATCGTCATTTCACAATTCTGCTTGATGGAAAAATTGTTGGTGGTATCTTCTATCGCTTGTATGGAAAACGAAGTCCTACCGATGAGATCGGCGTGGGCGAATACTACCTGGCACGAGTTTACATTCACCCGGACTATCAAAACAAAGGAATCGCACGAGAAGCTATTCTGCTCTGTGAAAAAGAGTTTGCTGATGCGAAATTCTATTACGTTGACTTCCCGGAAGTCATGGAGAAGAACCGCAAATGCTATCAGAGTGCCGGTTACTGCGACACAGGAGAACGAATCACCATGGAGGGCGCACCGGCTCTGGCAATGTTCAAAAAGACAGTAAGCGAAACATTCGATCCGGCGGGCGTTTCCTTGCCGATGATTTATGAGGTTGAGCAGAATGAGCTGCAAGAGTGCCTGGATGTCATTCATCAGAGCTTCCGCACTGTGGCAGATCAGTTTGGATTGACAAAAGAAAACTGTCCGAAGCATACGAGCTTTATCCCTCTTTCTTTTCTTGAAACGCAGAAGAATTGGGGTTGGAATATGTACGCACTATATGCCGGTAAGAAAATTATCGGATATATGTCGCTCTCCAAAGAAAGCGACGATGCCTTTGAACTTCACAACCTTGCTGTGTTACCGGAGTACAGACACAATGGCTTTGGTAAATTGCTTCTCGATCACGCCAAGGATGTAGTGAAAGCATCTGGCGGTAATGTAATAAAAATCGGTATTATCGAAGAAAGTACCGTCTTGAAGAATTGGTACATAGCGAACGGATTTGTTCATACCGGAACAAAGAAGTTTGACCATCTTCCATTTACAAGCGGGTACTTAGAAAGGAGCGTGTAACATCATGCAATATGCGATTGAATTGTTTTTTGATGAAGAAATGGAAAAGAAACTTTTCCGTTATGCCAAAAGAATTGCAGAGGAAAAACTCAGCACCAAATATCTTGAATGGAAAACGAGACCGCACATTACGTTAGCTTGTTTTAACGATGTTGATGAAAAAGTATGTGTTGAGAGATTGAAACTGTTTGCACAGAAGCAGCAGACATTACCTGCATATATTGGCTCCTTGGGTATGTTTACCGATACAAAAACAATTTTTGCCTCTCCTATTATGACAAGCTCCATGTATCAGATTCAAAGAGAAATACATGATTGTCTGTGTGATTTTGACACACGAGGATGGGAATGGTATTTGCCAGATCGTTGGGTTCCGCATTGTGGAATTGCTCTGATGAAAGAGGATGCAGAAGAATCCTATTACAAAGCCTGCGATTTGGTTTTGCGTGAGTTTGAGAAAATAAACGGAAAATTCGCTTCAATCGGATTGGTCAAAATTTCATTCCCGGTAAAAGAAATTTATGTTGCCGAGCTGAAAGGAGAATAAGAATGTCAAAGACTCTTGTTATTATTTTGGGTCCTCACGCTGTAGGCAAGATGACCGTGGGACAAGAACTCACCAAGATCACAGACTTACGCTTGTTCCACAATCATATGTCAATCGAACTGGCACGAAAGCTCTTTGCTCACTCGGAAAAAGAATGGAGCGTTTTGAACGAAACCATTCGCAAAACCGTGTTTGAGTTGTTTGCAAAAGGTGATTTCCCCGGATTGATCTTCACCTATATGTGTGCGTTTGATATGCAGAGCGAATTTGATTATCTGCAGAATGTGATCGACCTCTTTAAGTCAAACGGCGCAAACTGTTATGTGGTAGAGCTTTGTGCTGATTTTGAAGAACGTCTTGTTCGCAACAAAAGCGAAAACCGCTTACTTCACAAAGAATCCAAGCGCAACCTTGAATGGAGCGAAGCGGAAATGAGAAAGACGAGCGAGAAATACCGGCTCAATTCCTATGACGGAGAAAACCTACCCTTTGAAAACTATATTAAAATCGACAACACTACTTTAGCTCCGGATGAAGTTGCAAAGATGATCCAGACTCATTTTGCAATCGAAGGACGAAAAGAATGAAAGGAGTACCAAAATGATATTTGAAGATAAACCAATAACCTTAAAAGACGGCAGGACAGCCATCTTGAAAAGTCCGTGTGTTGAAGATGCGGAAAAGTTACTGAACTACATAAAGACATCATGCGGTGAAACTGAATATCTCGCACGTTATCCCGAAGAATGGAACACCACCGTCGAGCAGGAGGAAGCATGGGTAAATCGTCTGCGCTCCTCTCCCGACACCTTGGGAATCACCTGCTATGTTGACGGTGAGGTTGCAGGTAACTGTGAGATCAGCTTTAGAGGTGGCATGAAAACCTCGCACAGAGCAACCATCGCTATTGCGATTCTCAAAGACTACTGGAATCTCGGAATCGGTTCTGCAATGTTTGAGGAGCTTGTTGCTGCAGCACAGTATCGAGGAACTGAGATCATGGAACTGGAGTTTATCGAGGGCAATGATCGTGCAAGGCATTTGTACGAAAAATTTGGTTTCCGTGTGGTTGCTGAAAAGCCCAATGCGTTCAAGCTCAAGGATGGCACTTATCGGAACGAGTTCTATATGCAGAAGTATTTGCGAGAGATATAAGCGAACGAAGTGGGAAACATACTTGGCAAGCAATGCACGGCGGTACGTTCTCTTGAAACAAGTGGAAAAAGTCACAAATTTATGATATAATATAATATAATATAAACAAGCCCTCTGAAGGAGAAAATATTATCGCAGACAAAAACAGACAGCTACACATACTGAAATATCTGTGGGATCACACGGACGAAGAACATCCGGCAATCATCACAGACATCCTCGCTCACTTGGAGAGCTGTGGTATCCACACCAATAGAAAGACGGTTGCCTCGGATCTCGTGGATCTCCAGGACAGCGGCTTTGATATCGTCTGCAACAAGAGCCGACAGAACCAATACTTCATTGGCAGCAGAACGCTGGAACTTGCCGAGCTGAAGATGATCGTGGATGCGGTGCAGGCAGCCAAGTTCATCTCCGAAAGCAAGAGTGTGGCTCTCATTGAGAAGATCTCTGCTCTTGCAAGTCCGCATCAGGCAGAGCAGCTCAAGCGCCGTCTGTACGTGGAAGGCAAAGCCAAGACCACAAATGAGGCCGTCAATTATACGGTGGATCTTCTCCAGTCCGCAATACAATCGGAATCTGCGGTGGAGTTCCAATACACCGAATATACAGCAAGAAAGAAGAAAGAGTTGAAGCATGACGGCTATCTCTATCGCATCTCACCGTATGACCTGGTATGGAACAACGACTGCTATTACATATTCGGATGGTCGCAGAAGCACAGTAAGATCGCCAAGTTCCGTGTGGATCGAATGCATCAGCCGAAGATGTCTGTGGTAGCCTATCATCCACGTCCGGAAGATTATGACATCAGCGACTACTGCGAACGAGTCTTTATGATGTACGAAGGCAAACCGTGCAAGGTGAAGCTCCTATGCGATAACAGCCTTATGAAAGCGATTATAGATCGTTTTGGTGAGGACGTGGAAACACATCCCCATGACGATAATTCCTTCTCTGTTGTGGCTGAGATCTCCGCAAGCGCCACCTTCTACTCGTGGGTGTTTACATACGGCGGCAAGATGAAGATCATAGAGCCGAAGGCAATTCGAGATGAATACGAGCGACGGCTCAACGAAGCTCTCAAAAACAGATAACGCAAAAAGGTGGGTGCAAATACGCCCACCTTTTTTCAATCTTCCGAAAACCTATTGCAATAAAACAGATGTTCGATTATAATATGCATACGATGTTCAGTTAAAACTGAACGGCTAAAGGAAAGGAGTGTCTCCATGAAGATCAGTCATACTTTTGGAACATTCATTAAAGAAAAAAGACAGCAGAGAGATATCTCTCTGAGAAAATTTGCAGATCAGATTGGAATATCGCCGGTTTACCTCTCGAACCTTGAAAACGACCGTATGCCCGCCCCGAAAGACGAAGTCGTTTCTACTATGGCAAGATTACTCCTTCTGAACGATACCGACACCGCAATGCTCTATGACCTTGCTGCCAAAGCCAAGAGTAACGTGACGGTCTCGCAAGATCTGCCGGAATACATAATGGACAAGGACATTGTCCGAGTTGCACTGCGAACGGCAAAGGATGTAGATGCCACCGATGAGGAATGGCAAGAATTCATTGCCCATTTAGAGGAACGCAGGAGGAAGATTCAGGAGGGCAAATAATGACCGAAGTTAAATATATCAGACCGGAGTTGATCGAAGCCATAGCCAGGAACACGCTGAAGAACTATGATGCCAGTCTCATCCTCGGCTATGAAGCGAAATCCGTTCCCATTGAGGATATCATCGAAAGTATGGGTTTGTCGTTGGAGTTTCAATATATTCGTAAGAACGGCAGAATCCTCGGAGAAACCGTATTCGATGATGACTACGTTCCCATCTACAATATGGACGAAAAGCGGTATGAGCTGATCTTTGTAGAGAGAGGAACAATTATACTGGATGCCAGCCTGCTCCGATGCAGAACCCAAGGCCGGCTCCGTTTTACCGCAGCTCATGAGCTTGCCCATTGGCTGATCCACCAGGAACTCTATTCAGGAACCGGTGATACCGCAGCGATGGCAAAGAGCATCTCGAAAAGCTCCGACGCGGACAAATATATAGAACGTCAGGCAGATATGCTCGGAAGTGCATTACTGCTTCCTATGTGCCAAGTTAAAAAGGCGTTTTATCGCTTATCGGGTGATGATCGTGTTTTGCAGTTGGCAACGCAGTTTGGTGTATCAAAACAGGCAATGGAAATCCGACTGCGCAATCACCATCTGATATAAAGCCGATAAAACGGCTTTTTTTACCCATAGTGTTCAGTTTTTACTGAACGCAAAAAGCACCTACTTGATTATATCATGGAAAAGTCGAAAAAAATGTCATTTCCGAGGACATAATCTAATAAATTTCACGGTGCATTATATGTATAATAAAGGCGAGGAAATAATCGAATTATACTGATATCGCTGACTTTTTATCACAAAGAGGAAAAAGTGCGAGGTGGATCTGCGAAAAACAAGGTCTGTTTTATCGGGAAAGGTCGAACGATTATCCTCAAATTCAAAACAAAGGAAGTGATCGGAATGCTTATTATCGAGCAGATATATGAGTCGAGCGACATCAAGAGCGATTTTGTAAGATGTCCCTCATGCAAGAAAGGTCGGCTCTGCGACAAACCAGCCGGAGAGCGAGCAACGGTGATCGCATTGAAACCCGATCACGTCGGAAAGACAAGCAGTAAGATCATACTGAAGTGTCCCAAATGCGGTCATAAATTTATGATCCACCTACCAAAAGAATAAGTCAATAATTATGTTTCGTACATAGTTCGACCGCCGGACACGCTGGATCAATCCAGTATAGCAAGCCGGAAAAGAGCCTGCATCCACCTTAAACGGTGAGAACGAGGACTTTCGAGTTAGGGCATGACAAACAGCTTTTAGGCTGTATTGTTATGCCCTTTTTCTATTGCATCCTTTCTGCCTAAAAGCGGAAAGGATTTTTATGTTTAAGAGAAATTGCAGCGTAGGCTGCCGCGATCCTCCCGATCAGTCGTTTTGAACATTTTTCAAAAACGATTGATTGGAGGTAATTACGGTGAAAAAATACGCACCGAGAAAGGTTTTTATATTAGAGAACGGCGAATACGTCGAATTGACTTATGAGGAATTCGAAAGCCGTAAAGCAAACGATCCCACCTATGAAGATAGATATTTTATACCCGTGCAGGGTTTCCTCATGGAAGTCAGTAAAGAGCATTATAAAGATTTCTATCGAGCAAAAGAAAGAGAGGCGTACCTCAAAAAACTCAATGCGAAATACGGTCTGCTATCCATTGATGCCTTTGACAATGAAGATGACAACGGTACTGACTACATACAGGCCGAAACCGAAGATGTAGCCGAAACAGTCACGCATCTGCTTATGCTGGACAAGCTCCGCTCGGTAATCCCCATGCTGACTGAAAAGGAAAGAGAACTTATTCAGGCTATGTTTTTTAACGGTTTATCCGAGAGAGAGTACGCCAAGGTGTGCGGTGTCAACCACAACGCCATCCATAAGCGCAAGCTTCGTATTCTCGCCAAACTCAAAAATTTTTTAGAAAATTAAAAATTTAGGGTGTGCAGCCCCTTCACTTTTTCCTTTGGACAAGTGAGGGGGCTTTTTCTGTAGGCCTCTAATGCTCCTTGACAAATGAATAGTACAGCACACCGATTACTTTCCCTCTGCTGTCGGCAAAACCGGCAAGCCACATGAGCGAACGCGCAGGCTTCACCCTTTTTCTTTTGGATCAGAACCTGCCGCCTTCAGGACTCAGACGGTACGGCGCACCCGTAACGAAGGCGATGACAGGCAGAGGCATTAAAGATACTTGCGTTCAGTCAACAGGTCGAGCGTTGAAGCGGTCGCAGAGCCGTGAGCCGTCGCAACCAATGAGAGCGCCCCGCAGCGATCCTGGGGGTGGTGAGATTCCAATGAGGTCAAATGCATGACCGGTGGGTGTGTTCCCGTTAGCCGAGGGATGGCGTGGATCTAATATCGGCTCAAGCAAAACGATTGATACTAAAACAATACCAAGGCGGTCGTTTGCACTCAAAAGCATTCGACCGCCTTTTTTACTTATAACGGAGGCCAACAATGAACAAGAATATAAAGCGCGGCGAAATTTATTACGCCGATTTAAGCCCTGTGGTCGGCAGTGAGCAAGGTGGTATCCGCCCTGTCCTCATTCTGCAAAACGACACCGGTAATAAACACAGCCCCACCACTATCGTGGCGGCAATCTCAAGCAGAAAAACAAAAGCAAACCTACCCACCCATGTGCCATTCACGGCAGACTGCATGAAAAGCGAATCCATCGTCCTGCTCGAACAGATCAGGACCATCGATAAATCCCGTCTTGACGAGTACATCGGCAAGATTGATAAGAAAACAATGGGCGCAGTAGACAAAGCCCTTATCACCAGCTTCGGAATCAAATATATGGAGGAGTTACTGTGATGAGCGACAAGAAAGCATTTGCATATTTCCGAGTCGGCAATGCCGAGCAGCTCGGTGAAGCAACAGACAATCGGGTGTTCCTCTATTGCCGTCAGTCCTATGATGATTCGCACTTTATGAATCGGCAGCAAGAACATCTGCTTCGCCACTGTGCGGAAAAAGGATATCAGGCAGCAGGCAGTACGGCTGTTGTAGCCAGCGCCAAAGATGAGAAGGAAAATATGCTTCGCCTTGCAGAACGCCTAAAGGCAGACGGCATCAAGACGATGCTCATCAGCGATCCCTCCCGTATCTCGTTAGATCCCCAGGATTTTATTGAGATCGTCTCTGCCTTCCATAAAAACGGAGTAACGATTGAATACCAGGACGGCGACGGCAACACACGGAATCTGTTGGAGGTGCTGGAACAGTTCCGAACAGCAAACCTTAATCTTGCGGAGCCGGAACATGACGAGGACGAAGAACAGGATGAGAGTCCTCACATTCAGATGTAGGAGGTACGAAATGAATACTACTGATAATAATAACGCTTCCTTCGCTTACAGCGTAGGACTACTGAAAATGCTGCTCGAAATGCAGCTCATTACCAAAGAAGAATATAAGAAAATCGTTCGCATCAGCGCAGCTCACTACGACGCAGAAAAAATATGTGTCTGAAAAGCAAATTCTGCGGATAGTCGCTGGACTGTTCCGAACTCTCGTGGTAGTGTTTGTGTTGCCAAAAGGCAAACAACACAGCAGGTCTAACGGTAGATTCCAAGGAACAGATCACGGTGATTTTTGTAGGCGGTCTCAAAGTGGTGCAGCCACTGATCGACTGACGGTGGCTCACCACCACCCACTAAATTTGAAAGTTCAAGATTTTTTGGTAAGAGTTCGAATTCATACGCAAAAATGCCGAAAATATCTTTTTTGTAGCCCATAGACATGAAAAAGCCGTCCTTTTGGGCGGCCTTTTTCATGAACGGACGGCGGTGAGAACCTGCTTTTGTTCTTGGGTGCTTCCATCTTATTATCCTCTCATTTCCTCTGGGAAGGCTGCTGAAAGCGACCTCTTACTGCGTCCCCTTCGAATCCTGTCATCCCGACCACCAGGCTGAGCCTGGACGCAATCCGCGTTCCGGGCTCAGTTTTTTATTTTACTCTTTCACTCGCGTTTATGGCAGATATTTTTTGTAATATAGTCCACTAAAGCCGTCCTTTTGGGCGGCCTTTTTCATGAGCGGATGGCGGTGAGAACCTGCTTTTGTTCTTGGGTGTTTCCCTCTGCCTATCTTCTCATTTCCTCTGAGTGGAATGCTGAAAGTGACCTCTTACTGCGTCGCTTTCGATTCCTGTCATCACTACTGCTAAAAACTTGAATGGAAATAAAAATTCTGCAGTACTTACACTCCCATTTTACCGCTTACCTTTATGACATATATCTTTTGGCTAACCCAATTTAGTTTTTTGATTTTTCAAAATTTAAAATCTGATTACTATTTTTAGCATTATTGTAAATTAATCCCAAAAAATTATTGTATTTTATCCATAATAATATTTAATAAAATGTAGTTAATTTAAATTAATTTGTAAATAAATTTTATAATTTGTAAATTTTTTTTAACCAAAATCTATTGCAATTATATATATAAACTATTATAATAAAACTATCTTTAAAAGGAGGAAAATAGATATGACAAAAAGCAGAAACTTGCAAAAAATCATTGGCCTTTTTGTTGCTGTTGCGGTATTTGTCACTATGAGCGTGGCTTCTATGACTATAAGTTCAGCCGCTGACGGTGCAAAATGGTCATTGGTAGATGATGCTACTACTGACTCAAATGTTCAGTGGCGTCATTTTGGTCAAGGCACAAGCGCAACTTATCCAGATTTAAGCACTATTCCGCAGTACACCGCTACAGTTAGCGACGGAGTTATCACTTATACTAACTTTACTGGTACGGAAGCTATGTTTGGTTTTGAATGCGCCAACGGCAAAGAGAACTTCTTTAAAGTAGAAGAGGGTGACATTCTTAACTTAAACGTAAGATATGATACTCCTGAGGCTGCACCGTGGTCATGGTCTATAGAATTATACAACAAAGGTACATCCTCATATGTTAACCTCAGTGAACAAATAGCTGCAGACGCCGGTGCGGAAACCAGTAATGGCAACCTGACTACGGCATGCAAAGACTTGGTAGCGACTATTGATCTTGCCGAAGTAATGGGCGTAGGCACAGAAGTAAACTTCATTCGCTTCTATACTGTTTTTGGTTCTGCAGACGCGAATGTAACATTTACAGTAAAAGATTTCTCAATAACAAATGGTGACGGCGGCACAGTCCAGGAATACGAAACACTGTATGCTGCGTCAACAGATAGTCTCGACGGCTGGCTGACATATGACGAGAATTTCCCAGAAACTGCACTTAACGCATATGTTTCTCCGATAGCCGACGGCAGCGACCCCAATTATACAGGTCACATGAAAGGCGAAGTTGTAACTGATGGAGTTGAGTTTACATTTACTGATACTTTCTATGGCTCAACACAAGCGACGAATGCCTATGGTTCATTTGTACGCCAGTTCAATAATGTATCGCCATATTTATGCACAGTAAATAATGACAGTTATCTGAACCTGCACTTCAAGTTAGAAGCTGACAGCAGCCTTTATGGTGCTCAGTTATATCTACGTGTAGGAGAGAGCGGCGATCAGGATGTAACTCCTGTATTGGCAGAAGCTTTGAATCTTGAAACTAATGAAATTAATGGTGTACGCCCTGATGGCGGTACAAATACATTCAACTCACTTCCGGCAGGCGAGTACACAATATCATTAAGCTTTAAAGACTTAATGGCGAATTATACGGAGCAAGCAGCGCTTCTGGCGGACGGTGCACCGTTTGTTTTCCATCAGCTGTTTGTAAGAGCCAGCGACGAGTGCTCAGCTGAAGATGAAGTAAAGCTTACTGTTTATGATGTAAGCGTTACAACTGCTGCCGCTTATTCTCAGAACGAATATGATGATTTGAATGGCAATACTACAACATCTGGCAGTGGATCATCTACTAATAGCAGCACATCTTCAACTACAAGTAGGACTTCTTCTGGCAATTCTCAGGTTGATACCGGTGAGAATATGCTTCCGGTTATAGGCATAGCTGCACTCGCAGTTGTTGCTACTTCTGCTGTAATAATCAGTAAAAAGAGGAAGTAATCTGATATAATTAACAATCCAGTTAAATGATATCAGGGGATTTTATATTATTATAATGAAAGCGGCATCCCCAAAAGTTGAGTCTGGGCGCATTTAGCGTTCCAGGCTCAGCTTTTATTTTAAAAATATCTGCTCATAGATTTAAAATTATTGAAAATCTCTATATAATAAAATTGAGATAATGCTGAATTCTTTTGAAGAATTCAGCATTATGTTTTTATAGTAAATACTGGCAAGTAATCTTTTCTTCCTTTTCCCTTACGAAACAAAGCATACTTTGTGCTTGACAGCCCTTTGCACTTTCTTTTTCCCTCCTGTTTTTATCTATTTACTGCCACAAAAAAAGTTTAATTTCTTAACAAAAGTACTATAACCCTGTGCCAAAATTTTTAACTGTTTATTGCTAAGTAAATCAGCTGTTGACAATTTATACTCATCGCTTCTTATATTGCTCCCCATATATATGTAGAATAAAATTATATTTTTGCTTTTTATCAGCAAAAAATAAAACGATTTTATCGTTTTACAAATTTGTTTTTTTTTGATAAAAAATTACAAATAAATTCCATTTTTATATCATTATTGTTAATAATATTAAAAAAAATAAATTTAAATTATAAAATAAGACCAAATAGAGGAGGTATTTAATATGAAACGTTCAATTTTATGTCTATGTTTATCGTTGGTATTAGCCATTTCTATTCCACTTACTTCTTGCTCTAATGCTGCTAAAGAAGATAATACTTCATCGGTTCATTCCAATACATCTAATGCTTCAAATGTTCAAAAGTCTGTATTATCTCCAATTAGCTCCGGAATATATAATATTAGAGAGCTTCCACTTACAAATGATAAGGAATGGATATTTGGTGAAGAAGGGCAGGATGGCTCTGTTCAAGGCGACAATGGCTGGTATTATATGTATACCGAAGAAACAAATACAAATGGTGTTTATGACATATCTAAAATTAAGGAATGCTGGTATTCCGACATAAACGACGGCGGAAGCTGCGTTTCAAGCGGAAATGGATTTAATGAGCCAACATGGGTAGCCGGCATATATTCAAAGGACACCGATATAATTTCTACTGGAAATCGGTGGCACCAATCGATGGAATGTATGAGTCTTAACCTTAACCCATCAGTCGAAAGCGGCCCATTAGCATCCGCTGTACTTGCATTTAAAGCTCCTCAGGACGGCTGCTATCGTCTCGACATCAGCTTCATTTTGGGTAATATTGATGACTATGATTTGTCAGGCGACGGCGTAACCCTGTCTATTTACGAAAATGACAATATGCTTTACAACTATTGTGCATCAAATAGAATGGTATGGGACGAAACAGCAAGCGTAAATGCTGTACTTAAAGCTGGAGAATGCTTCTATATCATTGCAGACCCAAACAAAAATGGAAAACACGATATATGCAACAATATTACGGTTAAAATTACACTTACTATTCCGGAATATATTGACAATAGCAATGTTTGGGCTTTCGGCGACGGATATATAAACGGAGACGGCACTAAGCAGGGTGATAATGGCTGGTATTATCTGTATTCTGAAGAGACAAACACTGGCGGAATATACGATATATCTAAAATAAACAAATGCAACTACATAAATGATGTGCAAACAGATTACCTTACAGGGAAAACTACTGGGGCATGGCTCCCCAAAATATATGATGAAAATATCAAACTGCTTAATGGAATAAATCAATGGCACCAGTCGGCTGACGGTTATCTTTCTCCATGCATGTCATATCCGCCATATGCCTCCGCTATCATAGGATGGAAAGCTCCGGAAAACGGACGTTATTCGTTTAATGTTTCACTATTTGCCGGTTCTAGCTCAAATGAATATTTATGTGACGGCGTCGATGTTTCTGTTTATTGTGGGACAAGAAAAGTATGCGGAGAGACAATGAAAGAATCTTCATATTTTATTTACAGCTTTGAGGCTGATATGGAAAAAGATGTATATTTCTATCTTATTGTAGATCCTAAAAACGCTGCTCTTTCAGATGTAGCTGAAAATGTATGTATCACTGTTAAAAATATTGAATAACATTGATTTAAATAGCTGCACACTTCAAGACTGCCATTAGTAATCGACATATATACGCTATTTCAGAAAATGGTGCAGGCTTAGCTTCCCAAGAGCATTGCATCACGCATCCTGACGTCCGTAAGTGTGTCAAATCAGATAATAGTCTAATAGATTAACATTAGTTTGTCGTTCTGTATACTTTTTTCACAAAAGTCAGTTTTCAAAAGAAAAGCATTTCGCTTAAGTTTTTTGTCGTACAAGTACAATGATGACTTTTTTGCTTAGCAAGGCAGTCATAACCGCACAAAAGAACGTGGAATAAAAACAGGACATGTAAGAGTCAAGATACCAATACCACCTAAAAGCATCAAATAAAGCCTAATATACTTTAACGTTATCCGTACTCATTTCAAGTAAAATGAGCGCCCATTTCTCACATTGTCGCCTTGGCTTTTCCCTATCGGTGCGTTACGGTCGCCTTTTATCAATATTAACAGCCGGCTGACTTATAATCAACCGGCTGTTTTCATTTTTTAGTTGTATTTTCCGAATAATACCAGCTTATATTATATAAATCCGGCAGGTACAAGCAAAATATTATCAAATGAGGTTTACACAAGCAATGATGCGCCAATAAGACCACCGGCGCCGTCCAGCAGAGTAGTTTTAACAACAGCATCCGGCAGCTGCCACGGCTTTATATAATCGAGCAGCGTCTTGCCCTCACGTGCAATACTACCGGAAAGTACAATAACATCTGGCCTAAAAACTTTTAAAATGCTGTTTATGCCAACTGAAAGCATCCGGCCATATTCATTTAGAACTTGCTTTGCTATAGGGCAGCCTGCGGCAGCTGCTGCAAATGCTGTTTTACCGTCTATGCCGTTTCGGGCGTAATCGGCCAATATGCTGTCAGGCTCTGCTACCGCCGCGCGCAGCGTCATTTTGATAAGCGCCTTAGCCGAAGCATAATGCTCATAGCAGCCGTAAAGGCCGCACTCGCACTTTTCTCCATGTATGTCGATGGTAAAATGTCCCAGCTCGCCGGCGCGGAAGTTATTGCCGCGGTAAATTTTGCCGCTAATCATAATAGCGCCGCCGATACCTGTTCCTATTGTCAGCATTATTACATCGTCAAAATCTCTGCATACCCCCGCTGCATGCTCGCCTATCAGCGCGCAGTTCGCGTCATTGTCGATACTTACCGGCATGCCGCCAAGCGCTTTGCTTACTCGCGCCGCTATGGGCTCATTTTTAAACGGCAGATTGCCCGCGCCCAAAATTATTCCATTTACGGGGTCTATTGCCCCAGCAGAGCCTATACCTATTCCATCAACAAGATATTTTTCCGCAAGCCCTTTGCATACGCCAATTATGTCGGATATTATTGGCTCTGAACCGCGCTCGGTTAAAGTTGGTATAGACGTCTTTTCGCAAATGTTAAAATTGTCATCAACCACGCCAATTTTTACGCTGGTGCCGCCTATGTCAACGCCTATTCTGTAATTCATGCTCTATCACCGCAATGTATTTTTATAATTCTGAAGCTTTTAAGCCGCTAAATCGTACAACAACCCGCGTTTTAAAACGTAATAATATACGCCATTGCCATAAAAAATATATTTAGACTGCTTCTTATTGCCGAACACCGGCGCAAAAGCCAATCTATCCATTTCCGGCCGCCACGTTGGAGGAGGCTCAGCAGTAGACGTCAGGAAAAGCGCCGATATGTTATAGATTAAGCTATAGGTCTGCACAATCGCCTAATGGAGCATTTTTAGTGTTAATAGTACTAAATTTATCCTTGCCAATCTAGTACTGACATCCTAGTTGCCAGCGCTTTTAAGCTGTATATATTACAAGCTTTGTCCGACCTAACTCGATTTTTAATGTAGCCACAAGTAAATATGCTTTAATCTAACAAATCATCTGCTATGCTTTTTCTAATACTTGCGCCCGCGCTTCTATCGACGCTTTTTGCGCTGACAGAGATAAATATAACTATTAAAAGCAGATACAAAGCCGCGTTTTTATGCGCATCTTTCGCCGTCGACAAACACCGCCTTGATATTTAGCTTCTCGTCGCACACTATCAAATCGGCGCAAAAGCCCGGCTTTATAGCGCCGGTAAAAATCTCCACGCCCAAAGCTTTTGCCGGATTAAGCGACGCCATTACCGAAATCTCCGACAGCGATACTCCCAGCGACAATAGATTTTTTGCTCCCTCAAGCACGCTTACGCAGCTTCCGGCGATTTTGCCCTCTTCGCTGCGGCATACGCCGTCTTTAACAATGCGCTTATTGCCGCTTACAAAATATTCTCCGTCTCCCAGTCCCGACATAAAGCCGGCGTCGCTTATGAGAGTTATTCCCCCGCATCCTTTCAGCTTATAAACCAACTGCACCGTCTGCGGCGAAAGATGAACAAAATCACATATCATCTCGCAGTTTACACGCTCGTCGGTCAGCACCGCGCCGAGTATGCCGACTTCCCTGTGATGAAACGGACGCATAGCGTCAAACACATGCGTCGCACGCGAGGCGCCGGCTTCTATTGCCGACATCGACTGCTCATATGTTGCGCCGGTGTGTCCCAGCGATATATTTACTCCAAGCTTTACCGCGCGCTCAACTATTTTGGCGGAATTCTCGCGCTCGGGTGCAAACGTCATTATTTTCAGCAGGCCGTCTGATGCACCGTAAAATCTTTCAAACATTTCTGCCGACGCCTCAATTTTAGGCGGGTTCATAACTCCACGGTATTCCTGAGACACATACGGTCCTTCAATATGAATGCCGTATATTTTTGCGCCGCTTACTTTCTTTTTACTCTCACGGACTATGTTTTTCTCAGCCTTTATAATGTCTTCCGGCTCAAGGCAGCGTATGGTGGGGGCAAATGCCGTTATTCCCTTAGAGGCAAACCATTTTCGCACTTTGTCAAACGACTCTGACTCTGATGCAAACTCGCTGCCCATGCTGCCATGAATATGCGTATCTATAAAGCCTGGTATTACATATAATCCATCGGCGTCAAAAGCATTGCTTTGCGCGGACAGAAGTCCCATTTCCTTTATTCTGCCGTTTTCAAGTTCGATATCAATGCGCTCAAAGCATCCTGTTTCGCCGTTAAGCACCTTTCCGCCTCGTATCTGATTTACCATCATTTTGCATCCAAATCCTTTATCATGCGCTGTATATTGCGTGTGCCAATGGAGACGGCCTGCATGACGTCCTCCATACCCTCAAATTCCAGCGAAACATAACCGTCATAGCCCGACGCCTTTATGGCTGAAAGTATCTGGAAAGTAGGAATATCGCCATGTCCGAATATGGTTGAGCGACGGAAATTGCCGCCGCGTGAGCGGAAAAATCCCTCACCTGGGTCATATGACATGCCAGACCTCACAAATACGTCCTTAGCGTGCACATGTACAATTAAATCAAGCAATGCAGAAACTGCGACAGAAGAGTCCTCGTCTACGCCGCCGAAGTTGGCCATGTCGCACAGCAGCCCGTAATTGGGATTATTGACCTTATAAAACAGCTCAAGCATGCGGCCGCTGTCCTGCATAAGCCGGCCGTGATTTTCTGAGCAGGTTTTGACGCCGACGCTCTTTGCATAGTCTGCCACTTCGGATATATACGGCGCAACGTAATCAATAACCGTTTTATAAGTTTTAACTCCGTTATAGCTTTCATAATACGTCCACGCGACGTCGTGCCTCAAAAGCTTTATTCCACATTCTGCGGCGGCGTCAATATGCTTTTTCAGCCTCTCCACCTCAGATGCCGGGTCTGGAGTGAAAAAGTTTGCATCGGTTGTGTATATCGGCACTTCAAGGCCGAGTGAGTGCGCCCGCTCAGTGAGAGCAAGAGCATAATCGCGTACTGTATATCCGGCTGGTGGATTATCGTTTAGTACAAACTCAACGCCGTCGCAGCCGAGCTTTTTTGTCTGCTCTATTGCGTCAAACAGCGTGAAATTTTCGCCGTAAAGGCGATAGAAACTATAGGTGCTAATACAGCTTTTCATAATTGCAGTCCCTTTCTAAGATAAAATTATTCGTTTATAATAATCTCTTTTCCCAAATCGGATGAATCATATACTCCCTGCAGCATTTTCTGCATCATAACCGCTTGTGAGAGCGAATATTTTGGAGTTTTGTTATTAAGCACGCAGTCGGCAAAATGAGTAATTTCGAGCTTAAACTTGTCATTTTTAGGGCAAACGGTTATCTGGTCGGTGCTGAGATATTCGTTGCGTTCGCCGTAAATTGTAAGGGGACTCATAGACGCGCCCGCTTTGCTGCCGCACAGCAGTACGTCGGTATGCTCCGGCCCGTTTATCGCCCAGCTTGCCTCAAAAAACAGCACCGCGCCGTTTTCAAAGCGTATAATGCCCGCACCCGAATCCTCGCAGTCAAATTTATTATCCGGGCATGGTGTGCCCTGCCATCTGCCGACGCCCTTGGTCTGATAGTCGCCAATTTTGAAAAATACGCCGGCGCTGACGCTTACCGGCTTCGGGCATCCCATTATGTACCACGCTGCGTCTATGCCATGTACGCCTATGTCAATTACAGGTCCGCCGCCGGAAGTTTTTTTGTCAGTAAACCAGCCGGTGGGAGTTCCCCTGCGGCGTACTGTGGATGTTTTAGCATAATATATATCGCCGAACTCGCCGCGCTCATACATCTCGCGGAGATACATATTCTCATAGCCAAACCTGCCGGGGACAGCCAACATAAAAGTTACTCCAGACGCTTTTACTGCCTTTTCCATCGCCAGTGCGTCCGCAAGACTCATGGCCATGGGTTTTTCACACAGCACATGCTTTCCTGCCTCGGCCGCCGCTATACACACCGGCGCATGTGCATTATTCCATGTGCAAATGTCTACAGCGTCAATATCGGCGTCCGCCAGCATCTCTTCAACCGATGAATAAGCTCGCGGAATATTAAATTTTTCCGCCGCGCTTTTTGCACGCTCGTAATCAATGTCGGCTATTGCCGCAGGATATGCATTTTCGCACTCCTGATAAGCCGGCAAATGCGCCGAACATGCAATATTCCCAGCACCAACTATTCCTATTTTTAGCTTTTGCATTGTCCGTCACCCTTCCTTTAATACACTTTAATTTATGGTATATTTTCCTAAAAATACCTATATGCTTCTTGTATCACAAACTTATTCATATGTCAATAAGATAATGCAGAAATATTTAGTTAATATTCTACTTACTATAAATCTCTTTCTAAGTTTATGCAGCACACATATTTAAAATTCAGACACGGTTTTCAAAGATTAATACAAGGCCAACTTTAACTAACTAACGCATTTATTTATCTTAGATTTGGCTTGCTTTTGGTCAGCAAAATAAAAGAGCGCAGCAAATGCTGCGCTCTTTTTAAGCGTTTATATATTGGAAGTAAGTTTATTTATTATTTACTCCTTTTTTTGCTGATTACTACAGCTGAAGCTGACACTACAGCCAGAGCAGTAACCGCTATTATCGGCACAAAAGCTTCGCCTGTATCTACCTGCGCAACAGATGAACCATTGCTTGTTGTAGATGCCGCGCTTGTCGTTGTACTTGTCGTCGTTGAAGCACTGCTTGATGTCGATGTCTCAGATGAAGAAGGGGATGTTGTCTCAGAAGAACTTGGCGTCTCTGAAGACGATGCCGGCGGCTCTGAACTCGGCTCGCCATCTGTAATGTTGAGCTCTCTGATAACCGCATAAGCTGTTGTGTCTATCGGAGTACCATTACTGTTTATTGTAAATCTGATACCCTTAAGTGTGGAATCTCCACCTTCTCCGAATATAGCGTTGTAAACATCAGCTGTTGCACACTTCTGTACAGCATCTTTTATATTTATCGACGCTTTATAATCTCCGTTAAGGATTGAACCGCTATCTGTTGCAGCATCAGTTATTGCTTTGCCTATCTGTACTGCGTATTGAGCATTTACACCATTAGTTCCTGTCAATTCACCAAACAGAAGTTCAACTTTCATGTTCTGATTCTCAGCAATAGCTCCCTCGGTCTCGCCATTACCCTGATGCCAGCTTACATCAATATTTAATACATCATCTTCTGTAAGCTCTAACAGTCCATTAATATCCTGTATTTTTGCATACGGATATGCAATTGTTGCGCCATCTGGGAATCCTAATTTTAACGAACCATCTTCGCCTATCTCATAGGTTATATATGCAGCAGAATCTGCCGAATCAAGAGCATATCCCGGCCATGGTGTAGCAATCCACTTAGAGGCGTCTGTCAGAGGAGCTTCCCATCTAATCTCACCTGTAGTATCTGAAGGCTCTGAAGGTGTAGAAGAAGATGTTGTCTCTGAAGAACTCGGTGTCTCTGAAGACGACGGAGTCTCTGATGATGATGGTGTTTCAGAAGAACTCGGTGTTTCCGATGATGATGGAGTCTCAGAAGAGCTCGGTGCTTCCGATGATGATGTGTCGTCTTTTAAATCATCGTACGCATTCTCATAGGTCGGAACGGTTGTAACGCTTACATCATAAACAGTAAGTGCTACATCGTCACCCTCTGCGCAATTGTCGTCAGCCCTTACAAATATTTGCTGAGATGTTGATTTAGCGCCAGCTGCTAGTGTATCTGCAAGATTTGTGCCATTAGCCTCATCATAGGCTTCAAGCAAATCCTTAAAGCTTATTGATATTGTATATTCGCCTGCTGGTAGTGTTTCATATGATACCGGACTTACACCGTCAGCACCTATGCCTGTAACTTCAGTCGTTTCTATACCTAAAATATCCGCTAACACCGGGGTTACAATTTGATCTGTGGCTGTACCGGCGCGTACAAAAAGATCTATTCCATAAATACTGCTATCCGCTTCAAGCTTAAAGTGCATATTCAGATAGCTATTGTTGTCCATTGTATATAAACCGTTGCTGTTAAACAAACGTACAAATGAACCATAAGCATTCGTGGCTTGTGTTGAGCCATAGAAAGTATCGGTAAATGTGAACTTTATACCGTCGTCCAAAACTTCGCCCTGCATGTGACCTGTATATTCTGGGGCAGTACCATCCTCTACTGGTGAAACATATTCATTAACTGCACCTTCAGGATAGTTTTTATTATAGGTAAACCAATCTGTGAGGCTATCCATACCAGCAGCATACAGTGTCTCCGGCTCTGCTTTCGGCTGACCGTCTGTGATGTTGACATCATTTATTGTAAGAACAGAATCTATGCTCTTTGTTCCGGTAGTAAGTGTAAACTGTATACCTGTCAGTTTAAGAGTCGGACTTGCTCCGAAAATCGCATCATAATTTGCGGCGCTGCATGTCTGTACCGCTTCAGCTATATTTATAGAAACATTACCGTACTCGCCGTACACTACGCCGTTGGCAGCACTTCCGTTCCATGCATCGCCAAACATCTGGCTTATATTAACACTAGTTGAACCGCCATCGCCAAACAACAGTGCAACTGCAACATATGTGGTATCTGAAGTGCCCTTTACCAAATTAAAGTCATAGTTTATATAATGATCTGTGGTCAGATTTTCTACAAGCGGTGTATCGCTTACAATTTTAGCATACGGATAGAATGGACCTTTATATGAATCTTTCATATTAAAGCTTATAGAACCGTCGGAAACTTCATATTCCATAACGCTTGTCTCATCCGTCGCCGGAACTCCAGGACATGGGCTGGTTAACCACTTAGAAGCATCGCTTATAGGAGCAGTATAGACTACATCGCCTGATGGCTGAGTTTCACTTCCGCTAGAACTCGGAGTATCATTCGGCTTTGTTACAGTAAAGTCTTTTACTGTGAAAGTCGTCTCATTGCTCTGAGAGGCAAAAGCAAGATAAATTCTTATATAGTCTACCTGAGTTCCTACGCCTATTGCTTCGGCAAGGTCAACAGAGGCTACTACATCTTTGCCTGTTGTGCTTAAACCCCACTGGCTATAAGGTATTCCTGCAGACTCAGCTATAGCTTCACTTATATCTATATAAGCATTATTAATAGAAGCATTGCCATTTTTATCGTGCAGCTCAACTTTCCATGACCATGCTACATTGTTAGGAGTATCATACCTCAGATTTAAGTCCAGAGTATAACCTTCTTCTACTGTGAAGAAAGTTTTGCCTGCCCAACCGAACATAGCGCTGCTACCGTTCTTAAAATTAGTAAAGGTTATTTCATCGCTGGTAAAGCTGGCAGTAAACTCTGTTAAATTGCTTAACTCTTTATAACTGCCTCTAAGGCCTCCCGCAGTGGCAAAGTCGTGCCAACTAACAGTTTCATTGGTCGTCGCATCGTCTACAAGCGACCATACTTCTTCCGAAGACGCTGAGCCTAAGGTCAATGAAGCTACGGTCATAGACGCCAGCACCGCGACAGCGACAAAAATGCCAATGAACTTTTGCAGTTTTTTGCTTTTTATCATGTCTATTTCCTCCTTTTAAAATTACATTTTTATTATAATACTTTTTGCCCTAATTGCAATACATTTTTTCAAAAAGTTTTTACACTTAATTAATTTAAATGTAATTTTATTTAATTTATATATTTAATACAAATAATTTTTGTGCATATATATAGCCAATTTTTAAAAATATCTGTAAATCTCATTGGTCAAAAATTATAATATCTGATTTTCTTGGCGTAGAAATGCTTCTAATCGTTTAAATCACTGATACAATGTAATAAATTAACAAACATATCAATTTTCACTAAGAATAAATACCCCATGATGCAAATTCAATTGACCTTGCTCACGTATTGTTGCTGCAAGATTTTTAGCATCGGCAGATTGTTGTGTATAAACAGGTTGATATGTAAGTGTATACTTATTCAATGGCTATATAATGCAAAAGAATAAAAATTAAAAACCATAAAACAATAACTTCTATTGTTTTATGGCTTTTAACATAACTTAATTGTAAAGTTTTTTAAAATTGGGACCTATAACATTATTATAATACCAATCTAAAACATTTATATAATAATTGTTTAATATAACTTTTTCAGCACTATACTGTAAATACAATTTATCAATAATTTTATTTATAATACTTTTGTCTGAAGTTTGTAATAGTTTTAAATACAGCTTACATATAACTTCCATATTAGAAATAATGTCCAAGTATTTTTTTCTAATATTTATTAGTTCATCAGATGTTATAGTCCAAAAATCTTCATACCATTCCATAGAAGATGCAATAAGCAGTCTATGTTCATACAATTTATAAAGGATAGTCTGTATATTTCTTATTTCAGAATAATCATTAGGAGTAATTTCCTTTTCATTAAAAACGGATAACCGTTTTGCTGTAGATAATATACAAGTTACGCCACTGTAAAAACTGAATGGTTTTAAAAATTGCATATCAATATCAGAATAAGATACATCTTTTCTATTGCCGTAGGCTTCGTTAGAGATTTTTTTAAAATAATCGTAAGAATAGTCTTTGGTCTTATATTTATAATTTACTTTAGACCTTGACATTAAATATGAAAAATCTCTTTTAAAATTATATTGAGATGGATTATAGTAAAAATATTTTTGCATAGTAAGGTAACCGTTTTTAAGCTTATCGTAAGCAATAGTAGTGGGTTTAAAATAATTGTTTTCTGATATCGAAATAGAATTAAAAACTTTATTTTCGTCGTCATAACCGTAAATAAATATCTCATGAAATATATTATTAGAATCATGTAATATATGTAAATTATTGCATTCATTATTTAAATTTTTTAAAATAAAAACGGTATAATAAAAATCGCTGTTAATACAGTTTTTAATAAATTCTATTATCTTATTATAGGAGATTGAGTATATTTTTATTTCTTCAATATCAAGTATATCTGAATAGTATTCATTAGAAAATACTTTAAGGTCTTTGCCAAAATAAACAGAGTCTAAATTTTGGAATATATCCAAATGAGAAGAAAGCCAAATCATATAGTCTGGTAAAGTTTGTATTATAGCCATTTTCCAATATGTCCAGCATTCCGAAGTAATTATAGCGTCAATTTTTACGGGTAATATCTTTTTCATAAAAAAGATCCTTTCATAAAGAATTGATAATCTGCTTAAATGTTATTTTCTAATTCCGACTCTATAATTGTACAAAGTTTATATATGGTGTCAGATTCTTTTAAAGCAAGTTTATCATCAGGAAATGTAATATGGAACTCCTTTTCTATATCAACTATTATTTTAATATAAGTTACGGAATCTAAGCCTCTATCAATTAAATTATCATTAATGCCAAGGTCATCAATTACACCCGAATCGGTACAATTATCCGCAATTATTTTTCTAACTTTTTCTTCAAAATTCATATTTATTCATCTCTTTCAAAAATATAAAAGCTATTTTTAGATTAATGTGTCTGTATTATTGTTATCAGAATTTGAATATAATTTGTTAGCTTCTTCAAATGAATTGTATTGATATACGTGTTTGTTTGAAACAATTAAAAACTTATCTGCTGATTTAATAGTAGATCCTCTATGGGATATTAAAAGAATAGTTTTTCCTAACTTTTTAAGGGATAGTATAACCTTTAAAACTATATCTTCAGATTCGCTGTCTAAAGCGGAAGTGGGTTCATCTAAAATAATAATTTGAGAATTTTTTAATAAGGCCCGGGCCAATGAGACACGCAAACGTTGTCCACCCGATAAAGTGTGGGGCTTTTGTGTAATATCCAAGTCCTGTAATAAAAGATAATTTAACAACTCTTTGATTTCATCGTAATTTTTATCGGAATTTATATATAATAAATTGTCTAAAATAGAGGCATCATCAAACAACTGGCTATGTTCCGGAGAATAAGTAAAACAATTTCTTAAAGTATGTAAATCTAAATCACGTGCATTAACACCAAAAATTTGTATATCACCACTATATTCTATTAGCCCCAATAAAGCATTTACAATACTTGTTTTGCCACTTCCACTAGGGCCAACAATAGCAATAATTTGTCCTGCATCAACACTAATATTAATATCTTCAAGAATAGTATTTTCATTATAATATATACCAAAATTTTTAAAGGCAATAGCCGGCTTATCAAAATCTAATGATGAAATAATCTCGGTATTATTTATGCTTTTCTCATACTCATTTGGCAATTGCAATATTTTTTGCATGCGATTATATGATATAAAATGAATACCTAATTGCTGAATTGCAGTGCCTAAACCATTTGTCTGCATAATAATAAATCGGCAAATTTGTGCAATCATTACCACAGAAGCCAGTTCAATTATATTTAAGGCAGCAAGGATACAAGCCACTGGAGTAATAAGAGAAGTACAAATAATTGAAAGAAATTCAAGAGTAATTTTTCTATAAAAATTAAGACGGATACTTTTTTTCCCAACATTATAAACGCTATCAGATTTATCAGAAATTTTTTGAGTAAAAGTATCTCCAATTTGTAACTGTCTTACTGTAATTTTTCCACGGACAGCCGTATCAGTAATTCTAGTAAAATCTTCTTTAGCTGATAGAACTTCTTTTTCTAATTTATTAAATTTATTTACAAATAATAAATTTAATAAAATTATTGTAATTGTTAATCCTGAGACCAATCCGCCTATCAAAGGATTAACAACAAACAATGCAATAAAATAACCTATAGCGTGCACTAATGGGAATAAAATTGCAAATAAATCTTCCGAAATCACTTTTGTAGCCATTTCTGTATCAATGTTGTAATTAGTATAAAATTCACCTCTATCGGTATTGTTAAGAAGTGAATATTTGGTATTGATAAAACTTCTATAAATATCGTGGCGCATATTATTTTGGGTTTTTATAATAAATTTGCTGAAAATGAACCTGGAAATATCTTCTATTATAACGGCGATAACAAGCGAACAGGCAGTTACAGCCATAATGATAAGAATATTACTAAAAGAAGCATTTTTCTGTGAAAGCTCAGCAGTATAAAAATCTAAACTGAGTGCAAAGCCAAAGTTAACAGTAAAAGATGCTAAAGCAGGCAAAACTAAACCAACAATCCAAAGGATTGGATGCCTGCGGATATATTCTAACATTTGCTTAAACATTATAAACACCCTTTATCGGGACCCCAACTAATATTAGTTATTTGTCCATCTTTTATTTCAACTTTAATATTAAAGTTAGTAATTAAATCTGGTTCATGAAGAATACATACTATGGTTTTTTCCTCATTTACATTAGAAATATAATTCATAATTATATTTCTGTTATTAACGTCAAGAGCAGATGTAGGTTCGTCAAATAACCAGATTTGAGAATTGCGTAAAAAAGCACGTGCTAAATTAATACGTTGCATTTGGCCATTGGATAAAGACACCACAACATTATTTAGTACAGTATCATAACCTTCGTCTAAACTAATAATAAAGTCGTGGATATTTGCTATTTTGCATGACTCTATAACTTCTTCTAGGCTTGCATCAGGCTTGGCAATAGATATATTATTAAAAATAGTGTCAGGAAACACAAATGATTCTTGTGGTACTACAGATAAATTTGCTCTAACTTCATCTATAGAAATGTCGAATATATTTTGTCCTTGAAACAATATAATTCCTTCATCTGGTTCATAAAGGCCATTTAAAAGTTTAAATAATGTTGTTTTACCACTTCCGCTTCTTCCTATTATAGCGACTTTATCACCTTTATTTATTTTTAAAGAAACATCTTTCAATATTTTATTTTGTAAATAAGAGAATGAAACATTTGATAAATCAAAAACAGGTGCATCAATAGTTGGCCGTAAAGCTGAACCTGTTGTTCTTTCGTTAGGTACATCTAACAAAGAAACAATTCTTGTCATATATGATTTTACAGCTTGATATTGATTGCTAATACCAGTAAGTAAATTAATTCCTTCGCCAGCAATGTCAATAAAAAACATGATGGAAATAATTTGGCCTATTGTCATATTACCTTGTAGTATTAAGTAGGCCGCAGTAGTAAATAAAATTGGATTTGCTATGTAACCAATACATCGAGAAAATGACTGTATTAGCCTATCACGTTTTTGCTTTTTTAATTTCGCTATTTCTAAATCTTTTAAAATTTTTTTGTTTTTACTTATAAATAAGTGTTCTAAGCAAAAAGACTTTAAAATAATTATAAAACTCAATGTTTCTTTAATGAAATTCGTATTAAGATCTACGGATTTTTGTTCATCTAAGTTTAACTTATACATTTTTTTAGACAAAAATAAAGATGGCAAAAGAGTTAACGGAAAAAGAATTATACATATTATAAATAAAATCCAATGTATTCTGATAATAGCTATAAATACTATTATAATTTTTATAGGTATTTGACCTATAGAAACAATAATATTAAACCATGCGGATATGCTTTCGGTATCGCTGACAGAGATAGTAAGTAGATTACCATCATTAAACTTAGCTAAACTTTTATATTCGGATTTACAAATTTTTTCTGCAGCTTTTTTTCTTAAATTATTTGTTAATTTATAAGACATATTCTGTAATAAAATATAAAGAAGTAAGCTACTGATAAAGTTAATTAAAACAGATATTGTAATAATAATTGTGTTTTTTATAACTGGAGATAACCCTAAATTAACAGAATCTATAATAAGGCCTAAATACCATGCTGTAAAAAACTGAGTAACTGAAATAGTTGCAGCCAATAGAAGTATCACAATATTATTTATATAGATTTGTTTGCCGTAGATTTTTGTAATAAAATGTTGAATTTTCATTTTTATCCCCCATTCAGTTAATTTGCTTAAATACTCTACGGTTACACTCATGCTCTAACTTTTTTAACTGCATGAAATAGTTATTTACATTCTGTTTAATACTTTTATCGTATGTAAGAGTATATTTAATAAATAGAGATTTTAATAAATCAAATAATTCTAAAATAATTTTATAATCATTAATAAGTTTAAAATCCTGAGGGAAAAAATTTTTCATCTGGTAATATTGAACATACTTTAAATTTGTAGATAAATACTGGTTACTGTAAATCTCATTAATTTGTTTTTGCTCAATAATATCCATAGATAATAATCTATTCATATTATAACAGCAATCATCTAAGTAGACTATACTTCTACAAATATTTTTCTTATTATTTAATAAATTATTTTTAAAAATATTAGTATAATAATTAATATGCTTCTGTTTTTCCTCAAAATACTGTTTTTTTCGTAAAGAAAGAATTTTACGTGGAGACCATATGCAATATTCTAAATAGTTTTTATAATTATTGTATAAGTCTTCATAATTAATAATTGTTTCAAAACAATGCCGGTCATTTGTATCTAAAATTATAAAGCTATTTAAAATATCATCATATCCTATAACCATTACATCATGAGTAAAATGATTAATTCCATAATGAATATTCCAGTTCCCTTTTGACTTCATGCTGAATAAATCAACAGGAGTAAATACCGGTTCATTGCTTATAACACGAGCTTTTATTTCTGATAATAATTTGTCCTTATTATTTATAAGCTCTTCATTAAAACTATTTAATTCAAAACCAAGATCATGCAGTAGTTCTTGGTCATTTTTAATTTGTATACAATCTACAGGTATTAATGATGTAAGTGTTGCATCATGAGAGTAAACAATCACATCATTTGATAATATAGGAAATATGCTATTTTTAAAGTATAAAACTACACTTATTAGCACATTATAGCTACATTTCCTATATATAAAATCGTCAAAAGGCACAACTTTCATTTTATATTTTTGCATATTATCCTCATTTGTTTTATTTAAATAGGCAAATCAGATTATTTTGTAGAATCTTGATTTAAAGCAGATTTAATCATTGATGCATAATCTTCTATAATCATTTCATCATATATTCCAGATGTTAAACATTCAGCCGAATGTATAAAAATGCTCAATATTTTGTTTATGTAATTTTTGCTGTAGAAGTGAGACCAATAGTTCAATTCTATATCCAAAGACTGATTCCTACGTTTTAGATCTATATGTAGATCGTATTTCGCTATCTTTGTATTAACAGCAATATCAGCGACATCCTGATTTCTTTTCAAAGATATATCTTCGAAATCAAGGTAGATATAAAAATTAGGCTTTTTTAATCTAAAATCTTGTATTAAATGATTATATTGATAATACTGATTCTTGAGATCTTGCTTAGTATTGCTAATTACACTATTTAAAAAATCTTTTATTGTACTTTTATTATTAATAGTACCACGCAAAGGCAATAAATTAGTAAACAGCCCTAATATATTGTTAAATTGAGCTTCGTGGCGATTAAGAACGGATGTAATTACAATGAAATCGGTCTTCCCTGTTGCAATATAAAGAGAAAGAAATATTGAAGCCAGAATAATATTATATTGCGTTGTCTTATTTCGCTTTGCATACGTAGAAATAGCAAGCGTTGTTTTATCTGGGAATGAAGTCTGTATACTACCATATGATTCTTTTGCATAAGACGCATCGGGAACAAATGGATTTTGAAAATCAAAATCAGATAAACGAATTTTCCAATAATCACGTATTTTTTTATATTCATCCGATTGATAATATTGATTTTCAAAGTCTACATATAAATTATAATTATTAGGCTCATGCATCTGTTCTGCATTTTCCGATACTAAACGCATTTCTTCCTGCAACAAACTAGAGGAATATCCATCCAGTAATATATGATGTACATCAAATAGCAACCATTGCTTTTCTCCTTGTGATATAATAGTTAAATTAAACAATGGAATTTTAGAAATATCAAAAACTGTTAAATAATTGCTAAAATCAATAGGTCTTTCGTCAACTGTAATATAAGACAATTCCACTGGAAACGTAGGATAAACGCATCGCATTATCTTTTTATTATAGAGCTTAAAGCATGATCTCAGCATCTCATTGTTCGCTATTATTGTATCTATCGCATGTTGTATATTGATTTTTGACATTCCGCTTACATCACTTACGAATGGAACATTATATGCTAATTTATTTTTTACAACTCGGTAGTCATAATAAACCCTTTGCTGGGGTAAAGACATAGGATAGTATAGTATCCCGTCTTCATTATCAGTTTTATCATGTTCCCGTATATTATATTTTTCATTTAGTTTATTTTTTTGATTAGAATATTTTTCGTCAATATACGTAGACAATCCGCGGATATTTACATAATCAAATAAATCTGCAACTTTTAAAAGTCCGGGATATTGCTCTTCAAGTTTATCATGCATTTTAGTTAACATAACCGAGTCTCCGCCCATCTCAAAAAAGTTATCATAAACATTTAGGCGTTCATATCCAAGAATATAGCTATAAATTTCTGCCACATTTTTTTCTGTTTTTGTATAGTCGTCTTGAGGATCTCCTTCCAAAACAATATTTGTAGTCACCGTTTTAACACTATTAGCTTTGTCAGATTTAGGTATATATGTTAAAGTTCCATTACGAATTTGTGCAAATTCATGTCCTGAAGACGAAGAATTTAAAGCATTATTATACTGACGCTCCACAAGTGATTGTACTTTTTTAATTATATTGTCAGATATACGGTTACGGCTATATTGATATAGTGTTAATAATTCTTTACTAATGTTATATTGTCCTATCAACACTCTTCCAGGCTTAGAGCATAAAAACTTGTGAAATGAATCTACCGCTTCTTGTGTTGTAAGTGCTTTTGTTATAGTATCAACATTTATACCATATCTAACTGCCATACCTGTTTCTTTCCATGATACCCAGTTAATTGTATATGTTGGACAACCTTTAAGATTTTGATATTCAGTGAATGCATCTAAAAATGAATTTGCTGCTACATAATCACTTTGACCGGCCTCACCTGAATCGGTTACGGCTGATGAGCATAATACGAGAAAATCCAAATTGTCATCGACCGTTTGGCTAGTCAAGTTAAGTGCTCCCTTAACTTTAGGATCCAATACTTTTAAAAACGAATCCTTTTCTTTACGAAGAATATATCCAGCACCACTTATACCTGCTGAATGAATAATTCCAAAAATACGTCCATATTTTTTATGAATATAATTAATGGATGATTTAACACTTGTTTCATCTGCAACATCACAGCGGATAATGTCTAATACGCATCCGTTATCTTTAATTCGGAATAAAACACCGATTTTTTGTTTTATATCTTTGTCTAAAGATTCATCATTCCACCTTGATTCATCAATAAATCCGCTACGACTCAATAAAATAATCTTACATTTTTTTTGCTTGCTTATATATTCTGCTAAGGCAAGGCCTATGCCACTAGTGCCTCCAGTAATTAAATATACACCGTTTTCAACTATTCTTGTTTCTACAGTTTTTTCCGGTTGAACTTCAATAGACTCCTCAATATAGCAGTTGCCTTTTCTTATTCCTGTTATATACTCTCTGCTTATAGAAAAAATTTCATTGGCCAATACATCCTTATTTATAGGTAAATCTATGTCTATTCCCTTACATAAAATATTAGGATACTCTTGCTCTATTACTTTAACCAAGCTGAGGACAGGAGCATTTTGAGGGTATAAATCTTCTTCTCCTGTTATATTATTTACCTGGTTTGTGACTATTGACAATGAAACATCCCTTTCTAAATGCGCTTTTCCGAGTCCTTTAATAAGATTAATAGCATCAAAGAAAGTATCATCAATTTGATTATATACGCTTTCAATATTTATATTATTTTTACTTTTTTCTATTGCAGTATAAATGATATGTACAATATTTTTTTGTTTTAAATTTAAAAAAAGATTTACATAGCTTTCTACCGTGCCATTAATATAATATTCTTTGTTCTTTATTTCAAATTCAGAAGCAGAATTTCGATATATAGGTATAATATCTTTACACACTTTATTAAGAGATGAGAATAATTGCATCTCATCTTTGTTTCTTAAAAAAAGCAAAGTTGTTTCATTATCTTTTGGAAAGACAAATTCGTAATTATCTTTAGAAATCCACTTTTTCCCATAAAAGAATCCATTTTCAATATTTTCATTAATTACATCAGGAATTGGATACCAACAATATTGCCTTTCAAATGGATATACTGGTATATGTATATGGGAATATGTATCAGAATAAAAATCTTTCCATATTATTTCAGCACCTTTTATATATAATGACATAAGTTCATTAATATTATTAGCTGTACGACTATTATGATCATTTATAATATCAACAGCCCTATTTGTATATTGTTTTAGTTCAGTCCTGGTAATTTCGTGTGGCATTTTATCCTTTTTACTAGTAAATGTCCTGATACCATATTTGTTTTACCTCCGTTCTTTGTATCTGGCATTCACGGACAGTCCGACACCGACAAGGCCATTGTACCCTGCCGGTGCCGTTCTTTCCATTGTGCGAAGGTCGTGCTCCGCACACATTTTCGGTTCAAATCAGCGGCTGTCTCTGTCTCTTTCCCGTCTGCGCTGCCATTGTTCCAACAGCTTAATGACCGTATCGCAGACCTGCTTGTCCGTGTAACTCTTTGGGAAATATTTGCGAATGTCCTCCCGCTTGAATTTGTACTGTTCCTGCTGGTTCGGCTTTTGCTCGGCTAGGATGTCGTAAATCGTCTGGTCTTGTAGCACCCCCTCCTGTGAAAGCTTCTTTAAGCGGATTGCCTGTGCGTGGGAGGGAGTGCAGTCGTTCAGCTCCATTGCGTTTAATAATACCCGTTGCTCCGACTGTTCTAAGTACGAAATCTCAACGGCAGGATTGAAAGCGATTTTGTTTTCGTCTACCATTTCTAATAGTTCGGGGATTAAGTATGTCAGCCTGATATAACGCTTCACCTGATTGCGACTTTCTCCTGCGTCCTCCGCAACCTTTTCGACACTCAACAACTTCTGCCCAACTTGGGCAGAAGTTACACCCTGATGTTTAATTGCGTCCAGCTTCATCTTATAGGCAAACGCTTTTTCACTGGGCAAAATATGTTCCCGTTGCAGGTTGGCGTCCACCATTGCAATGACTGCTGCTTCGTCGCTCATTTCCCGCACGATGACCGGCATTGTCTCAACGCCGAGCACCTGACACGCAGCCAGCCTTCTGTGCCCGGAGATTAGTTCGTAGCCGCCCTCCGGCAAAGGGCGGGCGAGCGCCGGCGTGAGCGTGCCGAATTTCTGGATGCTCTCCATCAGGCGTTTCATCTCGTCATCATTTTGGATTTTAAATGGGTGATCCTTAAACGGGTGCAGCTCAGTAAGCGGAATATCTTTGACTCGTTCCAGCTTTGCGTCGTCCCGCTCCTCCTGCGAGGAGAATAGCTCGTCCAATGAATTTGTCGGTAAGGTAAAATCGGATGTTCGTTTTGTCATTGTGTTCACCTCCCTCATTGCCATTTCAGATTGCTTTCGCCGGGACGGAGAAACACCGCTTCGATATCCGCCTGAAACCGATGCCAGCGCAGGGCTTCCGCTTTCAGCATCGGCGTGTCAATAAAGCCGAGTGTATTTGCTTTCACTGCAAGCTGGTTGATGTTGTTGCCGATGGCGGAAAGCTGGCGCATGGCTTCATAAAATCTTGCGTCCGGTTTTTCTTTCGGCTCGTAGCCGTGCAGCAGAATTCGTATCACCGCTGTTTCTGTAATTCCGCAAAGCTCTGCCTTGCGTTTTAATTCTCTGGCGTCCTGCGGGGAAAGCCAGAACTGTTTTTTGATTCTTCGTTGCATCTTTTTTCATCCTTTCTCTAAGGGGTATTAGGGTGCGCCCTAACGAGATTTACCGTTTTAC
>JABLTR010056309.1_pt1 | contig 37099 bp, 36 predicted proteins | sample 7160071 | NCBI WGS metagenome assembly JABLTR01 (sample SAMN14651230, study PRJNA627086) | human gut metagenome | isolation source: feces | host: Homo sapiens | reverse complement strand
TGGCCTCGGTGAGGCAGTTCATGGAGTTGGCGGTGTACATGCCGGAGCAGGAGCCGCAGGTGGGGCAGGCGTTGTTCTCGTACTCCTCCAGGCCCTCCTGGTCCAGCTTGCCGGCGTAGTAGGAGCCCACCGCCTCAAACATGTGGCTGAGGCAGGTGCGCCGTCCGTCGTTCATGGTGCCGGCCATCATGGGGCCGCCGGAGACAAAGATGGTGGGGATGTTCACCCGGGCGGCGGCCATGAGCAGGCCGGGCACGTTCTTGTCACAGTTGGGGATCATCACCAGGCCGTCAAACTGGTGAGCCATGGCCATGGCCTCGGTGGAGTCGGCAATGAGGTCCCGGGTGACCAGGGAGTACTTCATGCCTACGTGGCCCATAGCGATGCCGTCGCACACGGCGATGGCGGGGAACTCCACGGGAGTGCCGCCGGCGGCCCGGATGCCGGCCTTCACGGCCTCGGCGATCTTGTCCAGGTTCATGTGGCCGGGGACGATCTCGTTATAGGAACAGACAACGCCGATGAGAGGCCGCTCCAGCTCCTCCTTGGTGTAGCCCAGGGCGTAGAGCAGGGAACGGTTGGGGGCGGCGGGGGCCCCTTTCTTGATGACATCAGAGCGCATAATACAGTACCTCCTCAAAGCCAAAATCAGTTGTCTGATTTCTATTGTATTGTCTGACTATATAGTATAAGATAGAGGTACCAATGTCAAGGACCACTTTGCAAAGGAGGGCCCCTATGGAGCGTAAAAACCGCTGGCAGCAGGCCGCCGCCAGCTTATATGACCAGATCGTGGCGGAGGGCCGCCTGAAGGCGGGAGACAAGCTGCCCAACGAGGTGGAGCTGTCCCAGACCCTGGGGGTGAGCCGGGCCACCCTGCGGGAGGCCATCCGCTCCCTGTGCGCCCAGGGGGTGCTGGAGGTGCGCCGGGGCAAGGGCACCTTTGTCTCCCCCCGGGTGGAGGAGATCGGGGACTTCGGCTTTCACCGCCTGGAGGAGGTGAAGGGCCGCCTGCGGGATCTGTTTGAGCTGCGGGCCATCTTTGAGCCCCAGGCCGCCGCCCTGGCCTGCCGCCGAGCCACGGCAGAGGAACTGTCTGACATCCTGGCCCAGGGGGCCCAGGTGGAGGCCTGCATCCGGGAGGGCCGGGACCGCACTGCCGCCGACCGGGCATTCCACACCGCCATCGTCCGGGCCACCCACAACGAATTCATGGTGCGCCTGCTGCCCATCATCAACCAGGCGGTGGAGGAGGCCATCTCCACCGGCACCGCAGCGGGGGAGCTGGCCCAGGCCACCCTTCAGGACCACGCCCTGCTCATGGACTTCTTCCGCAAGGGGGACGAGCAGGGGGCCCAGTACGCCATGGCCATCCATATGCGCCACGCCATGGATGAGATGGGACTATAAAAAATTCCCGGAGAAAAGGAAGCTTCCTTCTCTCCGGGGATTTTCTTTGTCTTTTGGAATTACTTCATCCGGTCCACCAGGTAGGGGATGGCCTTCTCGAACTCCACGCCGTAGGACACGGCCTCGGGGTCGTTCAGGGTGGCGCGGATGCACTCCACGGTGTAGTCCGCCGCCAGGGCCAGGGATTCGCCCAGGGTCTTGCCCTGCATCAGGGCGCCCACACAGGTGGAGGCGAACACGTCGCCGGTGCCGTGGAAGGAGGCGGGCAGGTACTCGGTGTAGTAGCTGCCGAAGTCGCCGGTGTGGCTGTCGTAGTACATGATGCCCACCCGGTCCTTCTCAAAGCTGACGCCGGTGAGGGCCACATACCGGGCGCCCAGCTTGGCCAGGGCCAGCAGCATCTCCTTGATGTAGGCCTCGTCATACTCGGTGCGGTAGGGCAGGCCGGTGAGCAGGCTGGCCTCGGTGAGGTTGGGGATGATGAGGTCGGCCTTGGCGCACACCTTGGCCATCTCGGCGGGGAAGTCGGGGCCGAAGGCGGGATACAGCTTGCCGTTGTCCGCCATCACCGGGTCCACCACAATGAGGTTGTCCTCGGTCTTGAAGCGGTCAAAGAAGGCGCACACGTCACCGATCTGCTCTTTGGAGGCCAGATAGCCGGTGTAAATGGCGTCAAAGCGGAACTTCTCGCTGGACCAGTGGTCAGCGATGGGGTTGATCTGGTCGCTCAGGTCCTTGCAGGTGAAGTTCTGGAACATGGTGTGGGTGGACAGGACCGCCGTGGGCAGGATGGAGCACTCCACCCCCATGGCGGAGATAATGGGCAGGGCCACGGTGAGGGAGCACTTGCCCAGGCAGGAAATATCCTGAATGGTGACGATGCGTTTCATAAATCGCACTTCCTTTGCTGTCAGTTTCCGCCCGATGGGGCGGTCCATTTCTCAGGCACGATGATAGCATAGATTTTGACCTGTTTATAGAGCCACTTTTTGCTTTTTTGACCAGGTCAGATTTTCAGGCAAAAAAGGGCCCCCGGCTGGTGCCGGGGGCTCTTTGTCGTATTGTGCTAAATTAGTTGGAAGCGGTGTCGGGATCGGTGTCGTCGCCCCAGAGCATGTTCTTACGCAGCTCGGCGCCCACGGTCTCCATCTGGTGCTTGGCCAGCTGGGCACGCTTGGCATTGAAGAAGGTGCGGCCGTTCTTGTTCTCGGCGATCCACTTGCCGGCGAACACGCCGTCCTGGATGTCGGTGAGGACAGCCTTCATGTTCTTCTTGGTCTCCTCATAGGGCAGGATGCGGGGACCGGAGACATACTCGCCGTACTCGGCGGTGTCGGAGATGGAGTAGTTCATCATGGCCACGCCGCCCTTGTTGATCAGGTCGATGATCAGCTTCATCTCGTGGATGCACTCGAAGTAGGCGTTCTCGGGAGCATAACCGGCCTCCACCAGAGTCTCGAAGCCCAGCTTCATCAGCTCCACCACACCGCCGCACAGAACGGCCTGCTCGCCGAACAGGTCGGTCTCGGTCTCGTCCTGGAAGGTGGTCTCCATCACGCCGCCGCGGGCGCCGCCGATGCCGGCAGCATAGGCCAGAGCCAGCTTATAGGCGTCGCCGGTGGGGTTCTGCTCCACGGCGATCAGGCAGGGCACGCCCTTGCCGGCCACATACTGGCTGCGCACGGTGTGGCCGGGGCCCTTGGGGGCGATCATGGCCACGTCCACGTTGGCGGGAGGCACGATCTGCTTGAAGTGGATGTTGAAGCCGTGGGCGAACATGAGCAGGTTGCCCTCCTCCAGGTTGGGGGCGATGTCCTTCTTGTACACCTCGGCCTGGACCTCGTCGTTGATGAGGATCATCACGATGTCGCCCCACTTGGCGGCCTCGGGCACGGTCATCACCTTCAGACCGGCGTTCTCAGCGTTGGCCCAGTTCTTGGAGCCGGCGCGCAGACCCACGCACACGTCGCAGCCGGAATCCTTCAGGTTCATCGCGTGGGCGTGGCCCTGGGAACCGTAGCCGATAATGGCGATCTTCTTCCCGTTGAGATAGTTGATGTCACAGTCCTTGGCATAATACATCTTAGCCATGATCGTACACTCCTTTTTATCAATCAAATAATATTCCAATTCAAACAGGCCGTGAGGCCCGCAAAATTGACGCTGTTACAATACGTTCTTGCCGTAGTTATACTCTTCCCGCAGCTTGTTGTCGTCGTAGATGGAGCTGCGGCCCCGCTCGATGGCCAGGGTGCCGGTTTTCGCCATCTCCAGGATGCCGAAGTCGTCCAGCAGGTCGATGAGGGCGGTGGTCTTGCTCTTGTCCCCGAAGATGGCCACGGTGAGGGTCTCCCGGCTGACGTCGATGATGTTGGCCCGGAAAATGTTGGCCATCTGGATCACCTCGTCCCGGGCGGAGCGGTCCACCGCCTTGACCTTGATCATGGCGAATTCCCGCTGGATGGAGGTCTCCTCGTCCAGGATCTTCACCACCATGACAGGGATCAGCTTGCGGCACTGGGCGGCGATCTGGTTGACCATGAGCTCGTCTCCCAGGATGACGATGGTGATGCGGGTCACGCCGGGCTGGCTGGTCTCGCCGGAGACGATGGACTCGATGTTGTAGCCCTTGCGGGAGAACAGCCGGGCCACCTGGCTCAGCACGCCGGGGATGTCCTGGACCAGCAGGGACAGGGTGTAGAGCTTCTTTTCGGTATCAAAGGTCTTTTTCATGTCCCCGCCTCCTTACTTGAGCAAAAAGTCGGTGATGTGGGCGCCGCCGGCCACCATGGGCCGGACCATCTCGTCCATGTCGATCTGACAGTCGATGACGTAGCCGCAGCCGCAGGACAGAGCCTCCTGGAGGGCTTCCTCCATTTCGGCGCGGTTGGTCACCCGCTTACCCTTGAGCCCGTAGGCTTCGGCCAGCTTCACAAAGTCGGGGCCCCGGTCCAGGGTGGTCTGGGAGTAGTGTTCGTGGTAAATGAGGTGCTGCCACTGACGAACCATGCCCAGGGTGCCGTTGTTAAAGACCACGGTGATAATGGGCAGGTTGTAGTACTGCACGGTAGCCAGCTCGTGGCAGTTCATGCGGAAGCAGCCGTCTCCGGTGGTATGGATGACCACCTTGTCGGGGTTGCCCATCTTGGCGCCGATGGCGGCACCCAGGCCGAAGCCCATGGTGCCGAAGCCGCCGGAGGTGAGCAGCTGGCCGGGATAGGTAAAGTGGAAGTGCTGGATGGACCACATCTGGTGCTGGCCCACGTCGGTGGCCACGATGGTGTCCTTGGGCACCGCCTTCTGGATGGTGTCCAGGATCTGGCCGGGGGTGAGCTTGTCGCCGCTCTCCACGGGCTGCTTCTCCCGCAGGGGGAGGATGTGCTCCTTCCACTCCGGATGGCTGTACTGGGGCAGGCGCTCATTGAGCAGCTCCAGCACCCGCTTGGCCGAGCCCACGATGTGGTGGTCGGTGAGCACGTTCTTGTCGATCTCAGAGCGGTCGATGTCGATGTGGACGATCTTGGCCTGGCTGGCAAAGCTCTCAGGCTGAAGGGCCACACGGTCGGAGAAGCGGCAGCCCACGGCGATGAGCAGGTCGCACTCGTTGCAGGCCACGTTGCTGGCCTGGGAGCCGTGCATGCCGATCATGCCGGTGGTGAGGGGGTGGTCCCCCGGGAAGCCGCCGCCGCCCATAACGGTGATGGCCACAGGGGCGTCCAGCTTCTGGGCAAACTCCCGGAACTGCTTGTCCGCCCGGCCCCGCACCACGCCGCCGCCGCAGATGAGCAGGGGCCGCTGGGACTGGGCGATCATGTCCACCAGCTTGTTGATGTCCCCCACGTCGGGCTCGGGGGCCTTCAGGCCATGGTTCACCGCCAGCTCCCGAATGCTGCTGGTGGCCCGGTTCTGGGTCCAGGGGATGAACTCATAGTCGATCATGGCATTCAGGAAGGTGACGTTCTTCAAAAAGTCAATGAGGACAGGACCGGGCCGCCCGGTGGCCGCCACGGCAAAGGCCTGGCGCATCACGTCGGGGATGGTCTGGGGGTCCCGGACCAGATAGGTGGCCTTGGTGATGGGCATGGCGATGCCGGTGATGTCCACCTCCTGGAAGGAGTCCTTGCCCAGCAGGTTCTCACTGACGTTGCAGGTGATGAACACCACCGGGGAGGAGTCCATGTAGGCCGTGGCGATGCCCGTGGTCAGGTTGGTGGCGCCGGGGCCGCTGGTGGCAAAGCACACGCCCACCTTTCCGGTGGAACGGGCGTAGCCGTCGGCGGCGTGGGAGGCGCCCTGCTCGTGGGCCGTCAATACATGGCGTATTTTATCTTTATAGTTATACAGTTCGTCGTATAAATTCAGGATGGTGCCGCCGGGATAGCCGAAGACGGTATCCACCTCCTGCTCCAGCAGGCACTCCATGATGGCTTGCGTTGCTCTTACTTTCATACTTCTTTCTCACTTCCTCCCAGGGGCTCTGCCCCTGGACCCCGCCCGCTTTTTGTAAAAAGCGGGACCAAAAACTTTCCTGCCCGGTGAAATTGCATTTCACCGAAGGGTTTCATCTTTCTCCATCCTTACGAAAACCTGATCTGACCTTCAGCTTTGCTCTGTTTCTCTGCAAACGCCGAGGCGAAACGGAGTTTCACATGAAGTTCTTTGCCCAGCTTCTTCGAGCCGTACGGAACGGCCCTCGAAACCCCTGCCTGACCTCAGCCCAGCTCGTATCCCTGCAAACGCCGAGGCGAAACGGAGTTTCGCATAAAGTTCTTTGCCCAGCTTTCTTTCAAGAAAGCTGGAGTCAGATCTTGCCTCCGCCCTTCTGCACGGCGATGACCCCGGTGCGGACCACCTCCAGGATGGAGAAGGGGCGCATCATGGCCTGGAAGGTGTCCAGGCGGTCGGGGGTATCCGACAGCTCCATGGTCAGGGAGGTGGGGGAGATATCGTCCACCTTGGCTCCCATGATCTCACAGATGGTCATAATATCCTGCCGGGTCTTGTTGTTGGCGTTTACCTTTAATATCATCAGCTCCCGGCCGATGAGGCTCTTCTCGTCCAGGGTGCGGACCTTGATGACCTCAATGAGCTTGTTGAGCTGCTTTTCCACCTGCTCCACCACGCTGTTTCCGCTGTCCACGATAATGGTGATGCGGGAGACAGTGGGATCGTCGGTGACTCCCACAGCCAGGGAGTCAATGTTGAAGGCCCGCCGGGAAAACAGGCCGGTAATGCGGTTCAAAACGCCCGCCCGGTTCTCGACCAGAACGGAAATCGTCTGCTTCATCTCTGGCTCCCCCTTCCTTTAATCGTTGGTCCCCACGTCGGGGTGGACCTTGCAGATGAGGACCATGCTGCCCGGGGTCTCCAGGAAGCGGTCCAGGGTCTCGTCCAGCTTATCTTCGTCGTCGGCCAGGAGGCTGGGAATGCCGTAGGCCGCGGCAATTTCGGCAAAATCCGGGGACCCGTCCAGGGCCACGCCGAAGGGCCCGTGGTAAGGGGCGCTCTTCTGAATCTGATGGACCAGGCCCAGCATGTTGTTCTGGAACAGGACGATTTTAATTTCCATGCCCGAGGCCCGGATGGCGGCCAGCTCGTTCATAGCCATCTGGAAGGAGCCGTCGCCGCAGACCACCACGGTCTGCTTCTTCTCCTGGGCCACCTTGGCGCCGATGGCAGCGGGCAGGGCGTAGCCCATGGTGCCCAGGCCGCCGGAGGTGAGCAGGCGTCCGTGCTTCTGGGGCAGATACTTACAGGCGAAGATCTGGTTCTGGCCCACGTCCACGCAGACCACCGCGTCATCCTGCAGCTTCTTGCCCAGCTCCCGCATGACGGTACCGGGGAACACGTAGCCCTCCCGCCGGGGGAACACCCGGCCCAGCTCGGCCTTGCGGTAGTCCCGCAGCTGCTCCAGCCAGGCGGCGGAGTCGGTGACGGGGGCGTCCCGGTCCAGGATCTGCCGCAAAATCACCTTCACGTCGCCCACCAGGGGGATGGCGGCCTGCATATTCTTGCCGATCTCCGCCGGGTCCACGTCGATGTGGATGGTGGCCATGCGGCGCTGGATTTCCCGGGGGTCCACCATGGCCCGGTCGGCGGCACGGGTGCCCACCATAATGAGCAGGTCGGCCTTGGCCAGAGCCTGGTTGGCGCAGTGGTTGCCGTGGGCGCCGATCATGCCCATGTTCAGGGGGTGGTCGGTGGGCAGCACGGACAGGCCCATCATGGTCTTGACCACGGGGATGGCGGAGCGCTCGGCCAGCTCCACCAGTTCGTCCCGGGCGTTGGCCAGCCACACGCCGCCGCCGGCGCAGATAAGGGGCTGGCGGGAACGGGCGATGGCCTCCACCACCCGCTTGATCTGCAGTTCGTTGCCCTTGACGCTGGGCTTGTAGCCCCGGATGTTCACCTGCTCGGGGTATTCAAACTTGGCGATACGCTGCTCCTGCACGTCAATGGGAATATCAATGAGTACGGGACCGGGGCGGCCGGTGGAGGCGATGTGGAATGCCTCCTTCACCACCCGGGGGATGTCGTTGGCGTTTTTCACCAGGTAGCTGTGCTTGGAGAAGGGGGCCACCGCGCCGGTGATGTCCACCTCCTGGAAAATATCCCGGCCCAGCAGGTGGCTGGGCACCTGGCCGGTAATGGCCACCATGGGGACGGAGTCCATATAAGCGGTGGCGATGCCGGTAATCAGGTTGGTGGCGCCCGGACCGGAGGTCACCATGCACACCCCTACCTTGCCGCTGACCCGGGCATAGCCCGAGGCCATGTGTCCCGCATTCTGCTCGGTCCGCACCAGGGTATAGCCGATCTCCGGGGCGTCCTTCAGCGCGTCCACCGCCGGGCAGATGGTTGCCCCGGCGTATCCGAACATATGGGTCACGCCTTCCCGCTTCAAACTCTCAACCAGAGCCTGGGCTCCATTCATCACACCGTCACCTCCACTTGTCACACCATTCCAAAATCAAAAAGCGGCCTCATCCCATCTTTCGATAGGACGAAGCCGCAATTCTCCGTGGTACCACCTAACTTCGCGCCCAGTGGGCGCGCACTCCTGGCCCCGATAACGGTGGGCAGCCGACCCCGCCTACTCAGGCCCAAGGGCCCGTTCAGTGGGATGGCTCACGGGCGAGATTCAGACTTGGACCCTTCCCGGAAACTTACACCAACCGTTTCCTCTCTGCGCGTACAGGTCCGCTTACTACCCGGTCATAGCCTTGTTCACGCATCAACGCTTTAGCTGCGTGATGTGAATTTTCTCCAATCTTACTCCCAAAGCTGGGGTTTGTCAATTCTTTTTTTCCCAAGGCCTCTCTCTTGCGGCCCGGCGGCGCTCCGTGCTATACTGAACAAAATAACCGCTGAGGTGAACTGCCATGAAATATCTCGTCTACGGCGCGGGCGGCACGGGCGGCTGCCTTGCCGCCTTTCTGGCCCAGGGGGGACAGGACGTCTCCCTCATTGCCCGGGGCGCCCACCTCTCCGCCATCCAGGAGCACGGCCTGGTGCTGGAGACGGGCCACGGGACCTTTGCCATTCCGGTGCCCGCCTGCACCCAGGAGGAGTATACCCAGACCCCCGACGTCATCTTCCTGTGCGTCAAGGGCTACGGTCTGGAGGGGGTGATCCCCACCCTCCAGCGCCTGTGCACCCCGGACACCGTGGTGGTGCCCATCCTCAACCTCTTTGACACTGGGGAGCGGCTGCAGCAGCATTTGCCCAACACCCTGGTCACCGACGGCTGCATGTACATCGCCGCCGAGATCAAGTGTCCCGGCACCATCCACATGAGCGGCGACATCTTCCGGGTGGTCTTTGGTCCCCGGGATTTAAAGGACCTGTCCCCCAAGCTGGAGCAGATCGCGGCCGACCTCAACGCCAGCGGCGTGGAGGCCACCCTGTCCCGGGACATCCGCCGGGACGCTTTGCAGAAGTTCTCCGTAGTCTCCCCCATGGCCGCCTGCGGCATCTACCACGACGTGAAGGTGGGTGCCATGCAGCACCCTGGACCCATCCGGGACGACTTTGCTGCCCTGGTGGGAGAGGTGGCCGCTCTGGCCGCCGCCATGGGCCACCCCCTCCTCCCCGACACCGTTGAGCGCAGCCTGGCCATCCAGGACGCCCTGGACGCCGACGCCTCCACCTCCCTGAAGCGGGACCTGGACGCGGGCAAACCCTCGGAGGTGGACGGGCTCATCTTCCAGGTGGTGCGCCTGGGCCGGAAGTACGGCGTGCCCACCCCCACCTATGACCGCACGGCGGCCAAGCTGGGGTTCCCCCTGGAGGAGACCCTATGATCCAGACCACACTGTGCTATATCCGCCAGGACGATAACTATCTCATGCTCCACCGGGTGAAAAAGGAGCAGGACGCCAACCGGGACAAGTGGATCGGCATTGGGGGCAAGTTTGAGGACAAGGAGAGCCCCGAGGACTGCCTGCTGCGGGAGGTGCGGGAGGAGACCGGCCTCACCCTGACCTCCTACCGCTACCGTGGCCTTGTCACCTTCGTCTCCGACCGCTGGCCCACGGAGTACATGCACCTGTTCACCGCCGACAGCTTTACCGGCTCCCTGAAGGAGTGCGACGAGGGGGTGCTGGAGTGGGTCCCCATGGACCGTCTGGCCCAGCTGCCCCACTGGGAAGGGGACCTTATCTTCCTGGACCTCATCGCCCGGGCGGATCAACCCTTCTTTTCCCTGAAACTCTGCTACCGGGGAGAGACCCTGGAGCAGGCCGTGCTGGACGGCAACGTCATCAAAGGAGGTCCAAACACATGATCGTCACCATTGCAAACGAATGTCTCACCGTGGACATTGAGGACTTCGGGGCCCAGCTGGCCTCGGTGCGCAGCCACAGCGGCACGGAGTACCTGTGGCAGGGGGATGCGGACATCTGGGCCCGCCGCGCCCCCATTCTCTTCCCCATTCTGGGCCGTCTGAAGGATAACACCTATCTGCTCCAGGGCCAGCCCTACACCATCCCCACCCACGGCTTTGCCCGTGACATGGTCTTTGAGGTGGTGGAGCAGTCCCCCACCCGGGCCTCCTTCCGTCTCACCGACACCCCCGAGACCCGGAAGGTCTACCCCTTCGCCTTCTCCCTCACCGTCACCTACGCCCTGGAGGGCAGCCGTCTCACCAAGTCCCACCGCATCGAGAACCACTCTTCTGTGGAAATGCTCTATGAGCTGGGGGCCCACGACGGCTTCCAGGCTCCCCTGTCCCAGGGGGAGAAGATGGGGGACTACGCCATCCGCCTGCCCGGCCTGGACGCCATCGCCCCCTACGGCATGGACGAGGCCTGCATGGTCACCCCCAAGGGGGACAGCATCCCCCTGACCGAGGGCCGCATGCCCCTTACCCCCGCCCCCTACGGTCTGGACACCGTCATCCTGGACCAGCCGCCCCAGGCCCGGGCCGTGCTGGCCGACGGACAGGACCGTCCCCGGGTCACTGTGGACTTTGGGGACTTCGCCTATCTGGGCATCTGGACCCAGAATAAACCCTTCGACACCAACTATGTGTGCATCGAGCCCTGGACCACCCTCCCCGACGCCACCTTTGTGGGCCGGGAGCTGGGAGACAAGGCGGGCATCCGCCGCCTGGCCCCTGGCGCGAGCGAGGTTTTGGCCTACACCACCACATTTGAGTAAGGAAGTGAGCCTATGAAGCCGGAATACGTCAACACCTTCGGCCTGCGCAAGGTCAGCGACAAGGAGGGCAACATCCTGGAGATCACCCTGGACGCCTCCTATAAGTACATGGAAAACACGGTCACCGTCACCCCCAAGGGGCTGGAGACCATCTCCGCCCCCGCCTCCGACCAGGTGGCCTCTCTGGTTATGACCCGGCAAAGCGCCATCTCCCTGCGAAATTTGCTGATCCAGACTCTGGACGGCGAACTATAAAAAATTGGGACCGCTGAGCGGTCCCAATTTTTTATTGATCTTTTGCCGTGGGCAGCAGCTTTTTCCGCCGGGAGAGGAACAGGGTCAGGGTGGTGGCGCTGGCCAGAATGTCCGCAATGGGCTCGGCCACATAGATGCCCATGACGCTGCCCGTCAGCCGGGGCAGGATGATGGCCAGGGGCACCAGCAAAATCACCTTTCGCAGCAGGGCCAGAAACAGGCTGGTGCGGGCCTGGCCCAGGGCCATAAAGGTGGTCTGGCAGGCCAGCTGGGCGCCGAAGGCCCACATGCCGCCAAAGAAGATGGGCATGACCCGGCTGACCAGGGCGATAAGCTCGGGCTGGGGGGTAAAGATGCGGGCCAGCATGCCGGGGAAGAAGGCCACCACCACGAAGGCGGTACAGGTGACGGTGAGGGTGACGGTGAGCAGGCGCTTGAAGGTCTGGCGCACCCGCAGGTAGTTGCCCGCCCCGTAGTTGTAGCTCATAATGGGCTGGGTGCCCTGGGTGATACCCTGGGTGGGCAGAACGATCATCTGCATGATGGACTGCATGATGGTGATGGTGCCCACATACAGGTCGCCGCCGTAGGTCTGCATGCCGGTGTTCAGCACCACGGTGACCAGGCTCTCGGTGGACTGCATGATAAAGGGGGCCACGCCCAGGCCGGCCACCCGGCCCACCACCTTGCCCTTCAGGGCCATATTCTTTCTGCGGATGCGCAGGCCGCTGCGCCGGGACAGCAGGAAGCCCACCACCCAGGCCGCGCTCACCGCCTGGGAGAGGATGGTGGCCAGGGCCGCGCCCTTGACCCCCATATGCAGGACAAAGATAAACACCGGGTCCAGGCAGATGTTCAAAATGGCGCCGATGAGCACGCTGAGCATGGCCACCAGGGCCTTTCCCTGGGCGCTGATGAAGGTGTTGAGTCCCAGGGCCAGCTGGACGAAAACAGTACCCACCAGATAGATGCCGATGTAGTCCATGGCGTAGCCGATGGTGTTTTCCGAGGCTCCAAAGGCGTAGAGGATGGGCTCCTTAAAGATGCTGAAGCCCGCGGTGAGCACCACCGCCGCAATCAGCAGCATGGTGGTGGAGTTGCCCAAAATCTCCTCCGCGCCCTCCCGGTCCCCCGCACCCAGGCGGATGGAGGCCAGCGGGGCGCCGCCCTGTCCGGCGAAGGCGGCAAAGGCGGAGATGAGCATGATGATGGGGAAGGTCACCCCCACTCCGGTGAGGGCGATGTCGCCTACCTGGGGGATGTGGCCGATATAGATGCGGTCCACAATGTTATACAGCATGTTGATGACCTGGGCCGCCACAGCGGGTACCGCCAATTTCAGCATCAGCGGGCCGATGGGGGCCTTGGCCAGGCGTTCTTCGTCGCGGGTCTGTGCCAAGAAACTCACTCCTAGAAAAAATTTAGTTCATTATAGCACAATTTACCCTGCCTGAAAAGGGGTTGTGCTTGCCGCTCCTGTGTTTTTCCTTTTTTGCCGCTTAGCGCGTAAAATATCATCTTAATTTTTTGTTAAAGCTATCCGCTTCCCTTGCAAGCCGGAAGTAAATATGAAATAATGGAGAAACGGAGTATTTCCGGCATTTGAAGGAGGCAATGGAATGAAGCGGAAAAAGACTTTTTCTCAGGAAGAGCTGCGTTATCTGAAATTGCTGGCCCAGCAGTACCCCACGGTCCAGGCCGCCAGCAGCGAGATCATCAACCTTCAGGCCATTTTGAACCTGCCCAAGGGCACCGAGCACTTTATCTCCGACGTCCACGGGGAGTATGAGGCCTTTATCCACATCCTCAACTCCTGTTCCGGCGTCATCCGGGAGAAGATCGACGACCTGTTCGCCTCCACCATCTCCAAAACAGAGCGGGACGAGCTGGCCACCCTCATCTACTACCCCGAGGAGAAGCTGGAGTTGCTGCGCCAGCAGATCCCCGACATGAACGAGTGGTACCGCATCACCCTGCACCGGCTCATCGAGGTGTGCCGCTTTGTCACCTCCAAGTATACCCGCTCCAAGGTGCGCAAAGCCCTGCCCAAGGACTACGCCTACATCATCGACGAACTCATCCACACCAACTACGCTGAGGCGGACAAGCGGGACTACTACGAAAATATCATCTCCACCATCATCGACCTGGAGCAGGCCGACGGGTTTATTGAGGCCGTCTCCGGGGTCATCAAGCGCATGGCCGTGGACCACATGCACATTGTGGGCGACATCTTCGACCGCGGCCCCCGGGCGGACATCATCATGGACTCCCTGCTGGACTACCACAGCGTGGATATCCAGTGGGGCAACCACGACATTCTGTGGATGGGCGCCGCTTCCGGCTCCCGCACTCTGGTGGCCACCGTGCTGGCCAACTCCATCCACTATAATAACCTGGAAGTCATCGAGACGGGCTACGGCATCTCCCTGCGCCCCCTGTCCGTCTTTGCCAACGAGGTTTACAAGGACTGCGACGTCCACCGCTTTGCCGTCAAGCTCACCGGCCCCGACGCCGACCAGTACAGTGAGAAGGATAAGCTCCTCTCCGCCCGGATGCACAAGGCCATCACCATCATCCTCTTCAAGCTGGAGGGCCAGAAGCTGCTGCGCCACCCCGAGTACGGCATGAGCGACCGGCTGCTGCTGGACAAGATCGACTACGAGAACAAATGCATCACCATCGGCGACACCACCTATCCTCTGGAGGACGTGGACTTCCCCACCGTGGACCGGGCCGACCCCTACGCCCTCACCCCCGAGGAGGACACGGTCATCAACCAGCTCACCGCCTCCTTCCTGCGCAGCGAAAAGCTGCAAAAGCACATCCGCTTCCTCTACTCCAAGGGCAGCCTTTATAAGGTATTCAATGGAAATCTCCTCTTCCACGGCTGCATCCCCATGACGGCGGACGGACAGCTGCTCTCCTTCTCCATTGGGGGCAAGGAGCGCAAGGGCCGGGAATTTTTGGACTACGCCGACACCGCCGCCCGCCAGGCCTACTACCACAAGCTGGGCACCCCCGAGCGGCAGCTGGGCATGGACTTTTTGTGGTTCCTTTGGGCCGGGCGCAACAGCCCCATCTTTGGCCGGGACCGCATGACCACCTTCGAGCGCCGCCTCATCAAGGACGAGAGCGCCTGGACCGAGCCCAAGAACCCCTATTACACCCACTACCAGGACCCCGCCATGTGCGACTTCCTGCTGAAGGAGTTCGGCCTGGAGGGCCCCCACTGCCATATCATCAACGGCCACATCCCCGTAAAATCCAAGAAGGGTGAGAGCCCCCTGAAGGGCGGCGGCAAGCTTATCGTCATCGACGGCGGCTTCTGCAAGGCCTATCAGGGCACCACCGGCATCGCAGGCTACACCCTGATTTACAACTCCTGGGTGCTGCGCATCGTCTCCCACGAGCCCTTCTGCGGCCAAAAGACCGCCATCGAGGACAACGAGGACATCGTCAACAACTCCCAAGTCTTTGAGCGCATGGACGCCCGCATCAAGATCGCGCAGACCGACATCGGCCGCAAGCTCCAGGCTGAGGCCGACGCCCTGCGGGACCTGCTGGCGGCCTACAAGGCGGGCGCCGTCCCGGAGGACCACAAGGGGGAATAAAATCTCCTTTACTTTCCAAACCCCCTCTGGTATCTTATAGACAGAAAGACCGGAGAGAACGCCCGCTCCACCCGGGAGCGGGAAATCCCGCAGGCCGAGACACGAGAAAGGAACGAGGAACCATGTGGAAAAATGTAGGATATTATAACGGCGTGATGGGCCCCCTGGAGGAGATGACCGTCCCCATGGGCGACCGCGCCCTCTACTTTGGCGACGGCATTTACGAGGCCACCTGTGTGGCCAACCGGGTGCCCTTTGCCCTGGATGACCACCTGGACCGGATGTACAACAGCCTGCGCCTGCTGGAGATCCCCTTTAAAATGGAGCGGGACCAGGTGAAGGCCGAGCTGCAGAAGGTCATCGACGCGGCGGAGGACTCCCCCATCCACTTCCTGTACTGGCAGATCTCCCGGGGCGTGGCCATGCGCAACCATCCCTTCCCTGCCGACACCGAGCCCACCCTGCTCATCTATGTGAAGCCCCACACCATGAAGTCCATGGACAAGCCCTACAAGCTCATTTCCATGGAGGACATCCGCTTCAAGCTGTGCAACATCAAGACCCTGAACCTCATCCCCAGCGTGCTGGCCAACCAGCGTGCCGTGGAGCGGGGCTGTGACGAGGCCGTCCTCCACCGGGGCAGCCGGGTCACCGAGTGCGCCCACAGCAACATCTCCATCCTGAAGGACGGCGTGCTCCAGACCGCGCCCACCGACGAGCTCATCCTCCCCGGCATCACCCGCAAGCACCTGCTGGCCCTGGCCAAGGAGCACGGCATCGCCGTGCTGGAGAAGCCCTTCTCCATGGTGGAGCTCATGAACGCCGACGAGGTCATCGTCACCAGCTCCAGCGCCCTGTGCATGAAGGCGGAGTCCATCGACGGCATCCCCGTGGGCGGCAAGGACCCTCAGCGGCTGAAGATGCTCCAGGACGCCTATCTGGCAAAATTCCAGCGGGAGACCCAGCCCAAGTAACCCCAAGTTTTCCCCGGCCCGGCGCGGACATCGCGCCGGGCCTTTTCGTTGACATTTCTCCCGCCGTTGGGTACAATATGGTTCATATATCAAACAAAACTGCCGCCAGGTGCCCGAGGAGACGAAACCCCGGGAGAATAGGGAAGCGGGTGCAACTCCCGCGCGGGACCGCCGCCGTGAAGGGGAGGTCCGCTTTGTGCCACTGCGTTTTGCGGGAAGGAGAGCGGACCGGAGAACCTGAGCCGGAAGACCTGCCCGGCCGGCAGCACTGCCTGGAACAGGGGCAGGGCCGCTTCCCCGGACGGACCAAACGGCGGAAGCGAGATACGCCGATCAGGCCGGCGGGAGTGTCTCTCCCTCCGGCGCGGCCTCTCCGCGCCCCTCTTCCAGTCAGGAGGAGGGGCGCTTTTTCGCCCCCAAGGAGGAGTTTATGCATCGCGCTTTGTTGACCGTCCACTTCGGCACCGCCGCCCCGGAGAGCCGCGCCCTGGACCTGGGGGGCGTGGAGGCCGCCCTCACCGCCGCCTTCCCCCATCTGCAGCGGCTCACCGCCTACACCAGCCCCACCATCCGCCGCATTCTGGCTCACCGGGGCGAGACCCTTCTCAGCCTGGACCAGGCCCTGGAGCAGGCCGCCCTGGAAGGGGTGGAGGAGCTCTTCCTCCTGCCCAGCCACCTGCTCCCCGGCTACGAGTACGACGCCATCTGTGAGACGGCCGCGGCCTTCCGCCCCCGCTTTGCCGCCCTGCGCCTTGCCCTCCCCCTGCTGGGGGACACCTGGGGCGTGCGGGAGCTGGGGGACATCCTGACCCAGCGCTTTGAGCGGCGCCCCGGCCGGGCCGTGGTGCTGGTGGGCCACGGCACCGCCCACCCGGGCAACCTGGTCTACCCCGCCCTTCAGGGGGTGCTGGACCTCATGGGCCGGGAAGATGTGCTCATCGGCACCGTGGAGGGCTGGCCCGGCCAGGAGGAGGTCCTCTCCCGCCTGGAGCAGCTGGACGCAAGGGAGGTTCTGCTGGCCCCCCTCCTCCTCACCGCGGGCACCCACGCCAAGGAGGACATTGCCGGAGAGGGAGCGGACAGCTGGCGCAGCCGCCTCACCCAGGCGGGCTACCAGGTGGAGCTGTCCCTGGACGGCCTGGGCCGCCTGCCCCAGGTCCAGGGGCTGTATGTCCGGCGGGTCCAGGATTTGATGGAGGGATAACATGGCACTGGAGCGCTACATCCAGTCCGGGGGCAAGCGGCTGCGCTGCGGCTATACCACCGGCACCTGCGCCGCTCTGGCCGCGGGAGCCGCCGCCCGGCTGCTCCTCACCGGTCATGCCCCGGAGACCGCCGCCCTGGTCACCCCCAAGGGCTGGCGGGTAGCGGTCCCGGTAGAAAATCCCCGCTCCGGCCCGGGCTGGGCCAGCTGCACCGTGACCAAGGACGGCGGGGATGACATGGACGTCACCCACGGCCTGCCCATCGCGGCCCAGGTATCCTTCTGCGAAACACCGGGCATCACCCTCTCCGGCGGCCCGGGCGTAGGGCGGGTCACCCGCCCCGGACTGGACCAGCCTGTGGGAGAGTGGGCCATCAACCACGTGCCCCGGGAGATGATCTGCCGGGCGGTGGAGGATGCCGCCCGGGCCCTGGACTTCTCCGGCGGCCTTTCTGTGACCATCTCGGTGCCCGGCGGGGAAGAGGCAGCCAAGAAAACCTTCAACCCCCATCTGGGGGTGGAGGGTGGCATCTCCATTCTGGGCACCTCGGGCATCGTGGAGCCCATGAGTCTCCAGGCCCTGGTGGACACCATGGTGCTGGAGCTGCGGCAGAAGGCCACGGACAGCGGGGGCCGCCTGGTCCTCACCCCGGGCAACTACGGCCTGGATTTTCTCAAAACCCACCCCCTGGCCCCGGCGTCGGTCCCCGTGGTCCGCTGCTCCAACTTCATTGGCGAGGCCCTGGACAACGCCCGCCTGGAAGGATTTTCTCAAATCCTCCTGGTGGGCCACCTGGGCAAGCTGGTGAAGGTGGCCGGGGGCGTGATGAACACCCACTCCCGCTTTGCGGACTGCCGCCGGGATATCTTCTGCGCCCACGCCGCCCTGGCGGGGGGCTCTCCCGCCCTGCTGCGGAATCTGATGGACAGCGCCACCACCGACGCCTGTCTGGCTCTGGTCAAAGAAGCCGGGCTGGAGGAGGCGGTCTTGTCCTCCCTTCTCTCCGCCATCCAGGAGCACCTGGATCGCCGAGGGGGAGAGGGCGTCCAGGTGGGAGCGGTACTTTTCAGCAATCAATTCGGACCCCTGGGCCAGACCCCGGGAGCAAAGGAGCTTATACATTCATGGAACAGACCAAAGTAGGGACCTTTTACGGCGTGGGCGTGGGCCCCGGCGACCCGGAGCTGCTCACCCTGAAGGCGGTGCGGGTGCTGACCCAGTGCCCCGTGCTGGCCGCCCCCCAGACGGCCGCCGGGGAAATGACCGCCCTGGGCATCGCCCGCCAGGCGGTGGATTTAGAGGGCAAGACCCTTCTCCCCCTCCCCTTCACCATGTCCCGGGACCGGGAAAAGCAGCACCAGGCCCATCTGGAGGCCGCCGCCGCTCTGGAGGAGCACCTGCGGGCGGGCCGGGATGTGGCCATGGCCGTGCTGGGGGACGTGGCCATCTTCTCCACCTACTGCTACCTCATGGACATTCTCACCCAGCGGGGCATCCCCTGTGAGATGATCCCCGGGGTGCCCAGCTTCTGCGCCGTGGCCGCCCGGCTGGGGCGCAGCCTCACCACCATGAACAGCCCCCTGCACATCCTCCCCGGGGGCGGCGAGGGCCCGGGGGAGACCCTGGACCTGCCCGGCACCAAGGTGCTGATGAAGGCGGGAAAAAATCACCGCCGTCTGCTGGAGGAGTTGGAGGAGCGAAACCTGCTGGAGGAGGGCGCCATGGTGGTCAACTGCGGCCTGCCTGGAGAGCAGGTCTACCCCACTTTGGCGGGCAAGCCCGATTCCACCGGGTATTTTACCACTTTGATTATACCGTAAGGAGGGATTTCCATGGTCCATTTTGTGGGCGCGGGCCCCGGCGGCCCCGACCTCATCACCCTGCGGGGAGCCCGCCTGCTGGAGCAGGCCCCCTGCGTCATCTACGCGGGCAGCCTGGTTAACCCCGCCTTGCTGGCCCTCACCCGGGAGGGGGCGGCGGTCTATAACAGCGCCCACATGACCCTGGAGGAGGTCCTCTCCGTCATGGAGGAGGCCCACCGCCGGGGGGAGGACGTGGTGCGCCTGCACACCGGGGACCCCTGTCTCTACGGAGCCATTCAGGAGCAGATGGACGCTCTGGATGAGCGGGGCATCCCCTGGGACGTGACCCCGGGTGTATCCTCCTTCTGCGGGGCGGCTGCTGCCGCGGGGGCGGAGTACACCCTGCCCGGGGTGAGCCAGACGGTCATCATCACCCGCATGGCCGGGCGTACCCCGGTGCCCGAGCGGGAGTCCATCGCCGCCCTGGCCGCCCACGGCAGCACCATGGTGATTTTCCTTTCCGCCGGTATGCTGGAGGGGCTGTCCCAGGAACTGCTGAAGGGGGCCTACACCCCCGACACTCCCGCCGCCCTGGTGTACAAGGCCACCTGGCCTGAGGAGAAGGTGGTGCGCTGCACCGTGTCCACCCTGGCCCAGGCGGGCCGGGCGCACAACATCTCCAAAACTGCCCTGGTGCTGGTGGGAGACTTCCTCTCCCGGGAGTATCAGCGCAGCCTCCTCTACCACCCCGGCTTTACCACGGAGTTTCGCCAGGGGAACGGCTCTCTGGGGGACCCGACATGAACGCGGCCCTCACCGCCTTCACCCCCCGGGGCCGGGACCTGGCTCAACGGTTGACTCAGGCCCTGGAGGGGGCGGGCCACTCCGTATCCCTGCGGGCAGGGGAACCCCTGGCCCAGTGGACCCAGGAGGCCTTTGCCCAGAAAGATGCCCTGATTTTCGTGGGCGCGGCGGCCATCGCTGTACGGGCCATTGCCCCCTATTTGCGCCACAAGAGCGTGGACCCGGCGGTGCTGGTGCTGGACGAGGGGGGACAATTTGTCATCCCCATTCTCTCCGGCCACATGGGGGGCGCCAACGACCTGGCCCAGCAGGTGGCCGCCCTGCTGGGGGCCACGGCGGTCATCACCACCGGCACCGACGTCAACGGCATCTTCGCCGCCGACCAGTGGGCCCGGCGGCAGGGGCTCACTGTGGGAGATTTTTCCCGCATCGCCCCCTTTTCCTCCGCCCTGCTGGCAGGGGAGCGCCGGGGCTTCTGGTCCCGGTGGCCGGTGGAGGGGACCATGCCGGCGGAGCTCTATCCCGCTCCCCGGGAGGAGGCCCACCTGGTGCTGGACTGGGCCCCGCCCCGCCCCGACGCCCTGTGGCTGCGCCCCGCCCGGCCCTTTGTCCGCCTGGGGGTGGGCTGCCGCCGGGGGACCGCCCCGGAGGCCATCCGTGCTCTGACTGAAAAACTGCTGGCGGACGCGGGCCTGGACTTCTCCCAGGTTTCGGCGGTGTGCTCCATCGACCTGAAACAGGACGAACCGGGGCTGCTGGCCTTCTGCCGTGCGCTGGGACTGCCCCTTACGGTGTACACCGCCCAAGAACTGGCGGCCGTCCCGGGGGATTTCCCCCCTTCCCCCTTTGTCCAACAGGTCACCGGGGTGGACAACGTGTGCCAACGGGCGGCCCTGGCCGGGGGCGGACTGCTCATCCGGGCCAAAACCGCCCGGGAGGGCGTCACCGCAGCCCTGGCCGCGGAACCACTGCATTTTGATTGGAGGAACTGCCTGTGAAGCGGTTATATATTGTGGGCCTGGGCCCCGGAGGGGGCGACACCATGACTCCCCAGGCCCGCCAGGCCCTGGAGGAGAGCCAAGTGCTGTGCGGCTACACCACCTATCTGGACCTGGCCGGGGACCTGCTGGAGGGCCGGGAGGTGATTTCCACCCCCATGACCCGGGAGCTGGAGCGCTGCCGCCTGGCTCTGGAGTCCGCCGACAGCGGGAAAACCACCGCCATGATCTGCAGCGGCGATCCGGGGGTGTACGGCATGGCGGGGCCCATTCTGGAGCTGAGCCAGCACTATCCCCAGGTGGACATCCAGGTCGTTCCCGGGGTCACCGCCGCCCTGGCGGGGGCCGCCGTGCTGGGGGCTCCCCTGATGCACGACTTTGTGGTGCTCTCCCTGTCCGACCTGCTCACTCCCTGGCCCGTCATTGAAAAGCGCTTGGACTGCGCCGGGGCGGGGGACTTTGTGGTGTGTCTCTACAACCCCATGAGCAAAAAGCGCCGGGACCATCTGGCCCGGGCCTGCCGCATCCTTCTGAACCACCGCTCTCCCGAGACCCCCTGCGGCTGGGTGCGCAACATCGGCCGGGAGGGGCAGGAGTATAAGCTGCTTACCCTGGCCGAACTGGAGCACGAAGAGGTGGACATGTTCACCACCGTGTTCATCGGCTCCTCCTCCACCCGCCGGCTGGGGGACTGTCTGGCCACCCCCCGGGGCTACGAGGGAAAGAAATGAGCATTCTCATCTTCGGCGGCACCACCGAGGGCCGCCAGCTGGCCCAGGAGCTCTCCCGCCGGGGCGTCCCCACCGCTGTCAGCGTGGCCACCCCCCTGGGGGCGGAGGAGCTGGGGGAGCTGCCCGGCATCACGGTACTGGTGGGGCGGCGGAATGAGGAAGAAATGGCCGACCTGCTCTCCGGGGTAGACCGGTGCGTGGACGCCACCCACCCCTACGCCCGGGAGGTCTCGGCCAATATCGCCGCCGCCTGCCGCCGGGCCGGAGTTCCGCTGCGGCGGCTGCTGCGAAAGGAGAGCAACGCCTTCCCCTGTCTCTGGGCGGACAGCTGCGCCCAGGCCGCCGCTCTGCTGGCCGAAACCGAGGGGAACATTCTGCTCACCACCGGGGCCAAGGAGGTCTCCGCCTTCTCAGGACTGGACCCCCAGCGGCTCTTTCCCCGGGTGCTTCCCGTGGAGGAGAGCATCCGCGCCTGCCGCCAGGCGGGCATCCCCACCCGGAACATCATCGCCCTGCACGGGCCCTTTTCCCTGGAGCTGAACCTGGCTCTCATGGCCCAGCACCACATCCACTACCTGGTCACCAAGGACGGAGGCCGGGCGGGGGGCTTTGAGGAGAAGGCCCAGGCCGCCCAGGAGGCGGGGGCCCAGCTGGTGGTGGTCCGCCGTCCCGGGGAGGAAGGGGGCAGCCTGGAGGAGGTCCTCTCCTGGCTCCTTCACCCGTAAAGTTTTCCACAAAGGAAACCCCGTTTGGGGAATATTTTCTGCATCGTGCCGCGTTGTCGGTAGAATGGGGGATTGTTATGGAAGTTGTACTCATTGGCATGGGGCCCGGCCCCGGATGCCTGACCCTGCAAGCCCAGCAGGCTTTGAAGGGGGCGGACTGCCTCATCGGCTCCCGCCGTCTGCTGGAGGAGTGTCCTCTGCCCAGGGAGGTTCACCGGTTTCCCTCCACACGCCCGGGTGAAATGGTGGAACATCTCCGCCGCCACGCCTTCCGCACCCCCTGCGTGCTGTTCAGCGGGGACACCGGTTTCCACTCCGGGGCCGCGCCCCTGCTCCCCTTGCTGAAAGAGGCGGGCTTCACCTGGCGGCTCATCCCCGGGGTGTCCTCTCCCCAGTATCTGGCCGCCCTGCTGGGCCGCAGCTGGCAGGACTGGTCCCTGGTGTCCGCCCACGCCGCCCCCGTGGACCCGGTGGGCGCGGTGCTGGAGGCCCAGGGAAGGCCGGTGTGTTTCCTCACCAGCGGCAAGGCGGGGGCCGGAGCCCTGTGCGCCCTGCTGGCCAAGGCGGGCCTGGGCCATTTGAAGGCCACGGTGGGCGAGTCCCTGGGCTACCCGGAGGAGCATGTGGAGGAGTTCACCGTCTCCCAGCTGGCGGGGGAGGAACGCTCTCCCCTCACCGTGCTGCTGGTAGAGGGCTACCGCCCGCCCCGTCCTCTCCGCGCCCCCGGCCTGGAGGACGAGGTATTTCTGCGGGGCGAGGTGCCCATGACCAAGCAGGAGGTGCGCGCCGCCGCCCTGGCCAAGCTGGCTCCCGCTCCCCGGGGCGTCTACTGGGACGTGGGGGCCGGAACGGGCTCGGTGGCAGTGGAGCTGGCTCTGCTGTGTCCCGGCGGCCAGGTTTGGGCCGTGGAACGGGGAGCCGAGGGCTGCCAGCTCATCCGGGCCAACCGGGAGCGCTTCGGCGCCTATAACCTGCGCCTGGTCCAGGGGACGGCCCCCCTGGCTCTCCAGGAGCTGCCCGCCCCCGACGGGGTGTTTGTAGGGGGCTCTGGGGGCGAGCTGGAGGCCCTTCTCCAGTGCGCCATTGCCAAAAATCCCGCCGCCCGCCTGTGCGTCACCGCCATCGCCCCGGAAACCCTGGCCGCGGCCATCACCGCTATGAAGGAACTGGGGCTCACCCCCCAGGTCACCCAGATCACCGCCGCCCGCAGCCGCAAGGCGGGGGCGCTGCATCTGATGATGGGCCAGAACCCGGTGTGGATCATCACCGGGGGCGGAAAGGAGACACCATGACGCCGGAATTTCACACTCCCATGGGCATTGAGGGGGAGAGCATGCGCATCATCGCCGCCGAGCTGGCGGACATGGGGCTGACTCCGCCCCCCGACCGGGCGGCGGTGGTGCTGCGGGCCATCCACACCTCCGCCGACTTTGACTACGCCAAAAACCTGCGTTTCACCCCCGGAGCGGTGGAGGCCGGAGTGGCCGCCCTGAAGGCGGGCGCTCCCATCCTCACCGATACCAACATGGCCCTGGCCGGGGTGAACCGCCCCGCCTGCGGCCGTCTGGGGGTCACCCCCCTGTGCTACATGGCCGATCCCCAGGTGGCCCAGGCCGCCAAGGCGGCGGGGTGTACCCGGGCGGTATGCGCGGTGGACCGCTGGGTGGAGGAGCACCCCGGAGCGGTGTGCGCCGTGGGCAACGCCCCCACCGCCCTGCTGCGCCTGGTGGAGCACCTGGAGAGGGGCACCTTCCGCCCCGCCCTCATCATTGGCGTCCCCGTGGGCTTTGTCAACGTGGTGGAGAGCAAGCAGCTGCTGTGGGACACCTGCCAGCGGCTGGAAGTCCCCGCCATTGTGGCCATGGGCCGCAAGGGAGGCTCCAACGTGGCCGCCGCCATCTGCAATGCCTTACTTTACCAGGCCGCCGGCCGGGAATAAAAAATAGCCTGAGACAATCAGTCTCAGGCTATTTTTTATCATTCTGGGTCCCGGGCTCCGATGTCCTGGGAGGGGGCATCCTCCTGGGGCAGGTCCTCCTCGTGGATATCCTGGGAGGGCGGGTCCTCCGTGGGCAGATCTTCTTCATGGATGTCCTGAGAGGGCGGATCCTCCTCCACGGGGGGCTGCTGGGTCTGGGAGGAATCGGGCGTCTCCGTGGACGTGTCGGGCTGCTCCTGAGGCTCCTCCGGCTGCTGAACCGGCTCCTCCTGGGGCTCCTCCGTCTGGGCCGGGGGCGTGCCGGGCAGCACCGCCTGGACCACCCAGCGGGTGGCGTGGCCATCTCCGGTGCAGGTGGACAGGGTGAGGATCTTGTCGTACACATGGGGGGTGACCCCGGTGTCGATCACCGACTGGGCCAGGCAGGCATCCAGAAACGCCTGCTTGGAGGCATCCCCGGAAAAGCCGATCTGATAGGCCGCGCCGCTGGTGCTCACCTCGTAGGCAGCAAAGACCTGATAGCGGTGGCTGCCGTTGTCATCGGTAATGTAGATGTAGGGGTGAGATTTCCAATAGTTCTGGCTGGTGTACTGGTGGAGAATGCCGAACATGGAGCGGTTGTTCATGCGGTGACCATAGATGATGGTGTTAAAGTCGCTTAAATCCGCGCTGTTGCGGCACTCCATGAAGATGGCGCCCACCGAGTTATAGCTTTTCCGCCAGGTGTGGTTCAGGTAGTACTGGTTGTCATCCCCCTGGAGCAGCGGGTAGGACAGGTTGGTCCCCGGAATGAGGATCCAGCCCAGCACGTCGGAGTTTACCTCCCGCAGGGCGGAAAAGTCCATGGCCGCCAGGGCGTCTGCGTAGGGGTCCACATAGACGGGTTGTTCCTCCTGGGGCTCCTGGCTCTCATCGGGCTGGGGGAGGGCGTCCAGATCGGGCAGCTGCACCAGCTCCTGGGCCTCTTCATACTCCTGGTCGCCCAGGCGGTACTCCACCAGGCGCCGGACCACCATGCCTCCGCTGACCAGCAGCACCGCCGCCAGCACCAGAATCACAATGCCCCGCTTTCCCAGTTTTTTCATGCTTCCTCCTCCGCGCGGTCCGATTCCTTCTGCAGGCCCAGGGCGGCCAGAGCGCCCGCCCCAATCACCAGGATCACGGCGGCGGCGCACCAGCCCAGCACTTCTTCTCCTCCGGCGGCGCCCGAGGCAAACATTCCGCTGCCGGGCAGCAGCTCTACCGCCAGCACCGCAAGACGCACCAGGGACAGGGCCAGCACCCCCGCCAGCAGGGGGACGGCCCAAATACGTACTTTCTTCGCCATCTTCACGGCCTCCTCATTCTTCACAGGGCACGCCCTGTTTCATTCTGAGAGGAGTATATCACATGGAGGTTACAGGAATCGTTACAAATTGAATTTCGACTTTCAAAATTTGTCAAACTTATTTCTTTACCGCATCCGCCGCAGCAGCTGGTCGGGATGGTCGGCGTAGTCCAGGGCCACCTCCTGGGAGATCTTGCCCGCCCGGTACAGCCCCAGGATGGACTGGTCCATGGACACCATGCCGTCGGCGGCGCCGGTGGCGATGGCGTTGTCGATCTGGTAGGTCTTGTTGTCCCGGATCATGTTGCGGATGGCCCCGGTCATGTGCATGATCTCATAGGCGGGGACCAGGCTTCCCTTCAGGTCGGGGATCAGCTGCTGGAACACCACGGTGTGCAGCACCATGGACAGCTGGACCCGCACCTGGCTCTGCTGGGTGCTGGGGAAGGAGTCGATGATGCGGTCGATGGTGTTCACCGCACCCTTGGTGTGCAGGGTGGCGATGAGCAGGTGGCCCGTCTCGGCGGCGGTCATGGCGGTGCGGACAGTCTCGTGGTCTCGCATCTCGCCCAGCAAAATCACGTCGGGGGCCTGACGCAGGCAGGCCCGCAGGGCGGACAGGTAGTCCTGGGTGTCAATGGCGATTTCCCGCTGGCTGACGATGCTCTTCTCGTCCCGGTGCAGGAACTCGATGGGGTCCTCCAGGGTGATGATGTGGGCCTCCCGGGTGCGGTTGATGCGGTCGATGATACAGGCCTGGGTGGTGGACTTGCCGCTGCCCGCGGTACCGGTAACCAGCACCATGCCGTGGCCCACCGAGGCCAGGTCCATCACCGCCTCGGGGATGGCCAGGGCGCGGTAGTCAGGAATTTCAAAGGCCACCACCCGCACCACGGCCGCCAGAGAGCCGCGCTGCCGGTAGGCGTTGACCCGGAACCGGGCCAGCCCCGCCACGGCGAAGGAGAAGTCGTCGTCGCCCCGGGCGATGTAGCTCTCCATGCTCCGCCCGGCCAGGCGGTAAATTTCTTCAATGAGGGCCTCGGTCTCCTTGGGGAACACCTTCTCCGGGCTCACGGGCCGGATGCGGCCGTCCAGCTTATAGCTCACCGGACCGCCGGCCACGATAAACAGGTCAGAGGCTTTGGTCTCCACAGCCTGCCGCAAATATTCCATTAATTCCGCCATGACTCATCTTCCTTTCTACGATTCTCCCGTCCAAACGGACAGGTCCTCGTCGGCCTGCCACGTCCCGGTGTAGTCCGCCTGCCAGCGCAGCACGGTATAGGTTTCGCCCTCCAGCTTCACTTCCACCTGGAGGGTCTGGGTATCGGAAATGGGGCACTGGTAGGAGAACACGCCGTTCTCCTCCTCCACCCCCTGGGGCCGCTCCCCCGCCCGCAGGCGGGAGAGGATCTCCTGGGCCTGGGCGTCGGCCTGGTAGTAGCCCTCCACGGCCTGGGCCGCGGCGTCTCCCAGGCGCAGGTCCGCCTGTACGGTGGACAGGGCCAGCAGGGCGAACACCGTCAGGCATAGCACAGCAAAGATTACCAGCAGGGAGCTGCCGCCCACTGCGGGGGCGCTGCCCCGTTTGTTCTCACCCATGGTCGGTCACCTCCTGCCATGCCAGGGGAAGGGTGCACACCGGCTCGGTCTCCCCCGTCTGGGTCACGGTCACCTGGGCCCGGCCCAGCAGCTCATTTCCGCTGTCCTCGGGGGTGACGGTGAGGCGATACTCCGCCTGGTCGGCCTGCTCCACCGGCTGCCAGCTTTCATCCCACAAAAGGGTCCAGCTGGTTCCGTCCCAGCTGCCCCCCGCCAGCTCCACAGCCTGGTCTCCCTGCCCCTGACAGTGGCGGTAGACCTCGGCGGCGGACTGGGCTTGAAGCAGGGCCTGGTCCCGGATCTCTCCCTGACGGGAGAGCTGGTCGGACAGCACGAACACCCGCAAACACAGGGCGGCTGCCAGGGCAAAGACGGCCAGCATGATGACCTGCTCCATCAAAACCAGAGGGGATCGTCCTCTCATGCCGCCGCCCCCTCTCCGCTGCGCAGGCTCAGCTGCTGGGTGATGCGCTCCCCCTGGGGCGTGGTCACCGTAAGGGTGAGCAGGCCGTCCTCCAAAGAGAGCTCCAGGTCCTGAGCCTGCAGCACCTGCTCTCCGTCCTGGGGCTCCAGACCGGCGTCGGGCTGGGCATAGAGCTCCCGCAGCCAGCCGTCATAGCAATAAATTCTCGTCAGGTAGCCGTCCTCTTCCTGGTACAGGCACTGGGGGCCCTCGTCCTCTGCAAAGGTGTCCACCCAGATCTGCCCCTGCCCGTCCCCCTGGCGCACCTTGGTGGCCAGGTACTGGGTGCAGGAGCGGCGGTCAAAGGCGGTCTGGTCCCGCTCCACTAAGCGCTGGTAGGCGTCCGCTCCGGTGAGCAGCACCATGAGCACACAGGCGGCAAACAGGCTGAACACCAGCAGCACCACAGGGGCGTCCATCTGTATTTTCTTCCCCTTCATGGACTCACTGCCCCCCGTTCTCCAGCACCGTGATATCGGGCATCAGATTTTCCGCAAACACGGAATAGTATACGGTGTAGCGGCTGCGGTCGATCTGCACGCCGTAGCGCTCCTCCAAATAAGTCAGGTCGGGGGGATAGACCCCCTCGGCGGCGTAGCACCCCACCGCTGCCCGGCGGATGGACTGCTCCAGCTGCTCTTTTCCCTGTAAATCCCGGCCCTGTTCCAGATTCCCCAGGGCGGTGCCCAACAGAAACAGGCCCAGCCCCAGGGCGATCAGGGCGGGCAGCGCCCCCAGTCCTGCGGGGACGCGCACTCTCCGGCCTCTCATGGCATCACCCGATGGCCGCCATGATGTCCATAAGGGGCAGCATGACGGAGAGCAGAATGACGCCCACCATCAGGGAGGTGAGGATGACCAGGGTGGGCTCCACCTTGGCCACCAGGTTCTCCAGGGCATGTTCGCCGTCCTGGGACAGGCGCTGGGCCAGCTCCTCCATGACGGTGTCGCCCACGCCGCCCTGGACGCCCAGGGCCAGCATACGGCAGCTGGCGGCGGGGAACACGCCGCTCTCGCCCAGGGCCTGGGACAGGCTCTCGCCCCGCTCCAGGCGGTCCAGACAGTCCTGGTGGCGCCGGTGGGCGGCAGGGATGTCCGCCTGGAAGGATGCGGCCAGCTCAATGGACTCCTCTACGGGCAGGCCGCTCATCATGCCCATGGACAGGGCCTGGGCAAAGCGGGCGGTATTCAGCCGCTTGGTGATGCCCCGGTCTCCCATGCGCACCCGCCACCAGGCCAGCACCCGTCCCCGGAAGGAGGGGCTCACAGCCAGGGCAAGGCCCACCACCACAATGATGGCCAGAATCACGCACAGCACGGGCAGCGCGGCGCTGAGGCCACGGCCCAGGGAGAGCAGCCCCCCGGCCACGCCGGTGAGCTCTCCGCCCAGAGAGGTATACACGTCGTTGAACACGGGCAGCACCCGCACCAGCAGCACCCCGATCACCGCCAGCATCAGCACCAGCAGCACGGCGGGGTAGGTCAAAGAGCTGCGGATCTGGCGGTTGAGCTGTTCCCGGCGCAGGTAGTACTGGGACAGGGCGGACAGGGCCTGCTCCAGGCGGCCCGAGCGCTCTCCCACCTCTACCAGTCCGCCCACGTAGGAGGGGAACACGCCGCTGGCCTCCATGGCCTGGGCCAAGGGGGCACCCATGTCCACCTCCTCCCCCAGCTTGCGCAGCAGCGCAGCCAGGCGGGGCTCCTTCTCCTCCTGGGCCAGCAGGTCCAGGCCGCCTCCCACGCTGACCCCCGAGTGGACCAGCAGGGAGAGCTCCATACAAATCTGGGAAATTTCCCGGTTTGTCAGTTCTCTGTGTCCTTTTTTCATCCAAAAGACTCCATTCCGCGGTCTGGGAAAAGACCGGATTTTTTGAAAAATGGGCTTGCGGCTATGGCCGCAAGCCCATTTTAAAACATTTTATTCCATTCGTAAAGGGTCAATGCCCATTAGTAGAGGTACTTGACGGTGTAGTTCTTGCCGTCGCCGATGTACTGCATGATGGAAGCGCTCTGCTTGCCGGTGGAGGCGAAGGTGGGGTCCATGCGCTGCCAGCTGGTGCCGTTGAAGTAGATGGCGCCGTCCACCCAGCCGGTGCCCTCAGACCACACGCTGATCCAGGCGTGGTAGGCGGTGCCGGCGTAGCCCACCACCAGCTTGCAGGGCACGCCCTGGCTGCGGAGCATGCCGGTCATCAGAGCGGCGTAGTCAAAGCAGATGCCGGTCTTCTTCTCCAGCACGGTATCCAGCACGGGCAGGTAGCCGCTCTGCACGGTGGAAGCCAGCTTGTAGTCATAGGTCATGTTCTTGACCACGTAGTTGTAGATGAGCTCCACCTTCTTCAGGGGATCGGTGGTGCCGCCCGCCAGCTCCTGAGCCTTGGCGATGGTCTTGGGGGCGTTCTCATAGTTGACGTACTGGTTGGGACGCAGGAAGGGGGCAAACTCGTCGGTGAGGGTGACGGACATCTCCTGGGAGAGCACGGTGGCGTACTTGGTGCCGCTGGTGTTCTCATAGACCACTACCTTGTAGGTGCCGCTGCCGTCGGACAGGGGGAAGGTGGTCCAGGACTGGCCCTGGGTCAGGTTGTAGGTATAGGTGGTGGTGGGGCCCTTCACCTGGACCTTCAGGCGCTTGTCGGTGGCAGCCACAAAGCGCACCATGACGTAGCCGTCCTTGGTGTTGGAGTAGTCGATCTCGGCCTTGTTGTTCTTCTTCACCTGAGTGCCGGAGGCCACAGGGGTGAGCATGGTGGACACGGCGGGAACGGCGGTCATGGCCACGGCCTCATCCTCCAGATTCACATCCTCGCCCAGGGCCACCTCATCCAGAAAAGCCTCCTCATCGCTGCCCAGGGACTGGTCGCCCTGAGAGCCGGACTGGGACGCGCTGGAGCTCTGGGACTGGGAAGTGGACTGGCTCACGGCGGCATTTCCGCCGCAGCCGGCCAGCAGAACCAGGGCCAGAGTGGCGGGCAGCAGACGCTTCAAGATTTCATTCATAGGGATTTCCTCCTTCTTTCAGGCTGAGTACACCGCTGTTTCCAGCGGGAGAGAGTCTTTTTTCTTGTATCCTTAGTATACCAGCTTCTTCCGGAAAAGGAAAGTACTTTTTTCGTGTTCTCTCTCATTTTTTATATTTTTATGTAACTTGTTTGGAAACTCCATTGCATATCCGACGCTTGTGTGTTATCTTTATAAATAATGTAGTGGTATCCCGCAATACGGCTGTTTCCAGCCGCTGCTTATCTCAGGAGGTGTATACCGTGGACCAGTTATCCCTTCAGGTTCGGATGCTGGGAGAGTTCTCCATTTCCCAGGGGGATCGAAAGATCAACGACAGCGATAACCGTTCCCGAAAGGTCTGGCTGCTGCTGGCATACATGATCTACTGCCGCCAGCGTACCATTTCCCAGGAGGAGCTCATCGCCCTGCTGTGGGGAGACGAAGAACGCAGTTCCAACCCCGTCAACGCCCTGAAAACCATGTTCCACCGGGTACGCACCACCCTGAACCAGTTGGACGAGAGCGCGGGGCACAGTCTCATCATCCGCCGGGACGGCAACTACGCCTGGAACCCCCAGGTCCCCTTCTTCTTTGATGTGGACGAGTTTGAAACCCTCTGCCGCCGGGGAGCCGCCGCCGAGGATTCCGACCAGCGCCTGGCCTGCTATCTCCAGGCCCTGGACCTGTACCAGGGAGATTTCCTGTCCAAGCTCAGCGCCGAGCCCTGGGTGGTGCCCATCTCCGCCTATTTCCACAACCTGTTTGTGGGGGCGGCTCAGGAGGCCCTGGAGCTGCTGGAGAGCAAGCAGCGCTTTGACCAGGCCATCGCCGTGTGCCGCTCCACCCTGGAGCTGGAACCCTACAACGAGGAGATCTACCAGCATCTCATGCGGGACCTGATGGAGACCGGAGACCACCGGGAGGCCGCCTCCGTGTACGAGAACATGAGCCAGCTGCTCTTCTCCACCTTCGGCATCCTGCCCTCCCCCGAGACCACCGCCATCTACCGGGAGGCCACCCGCACCTTCAACGACCGGGCCATCTCCCCCCTCACCCTGCGGGAACAGCTGCGGGAGCAGGGAGAATCCCGGGGCGCCCTGCTGTGCGACTACGACTTCTTCACCGTGATCTACCAGGCGGAGGCCCGGGCCATCGCCCGCAGCGGCGACGCGGTACATATCGGCCTTCTCTCCGTCACGGGAGAGAAGGGGGACGAGCTGCCCAAGCGCAGCCTGGACCGGTGCATGGATAACCTGCGGGAGCTGGTGCGCATGAACCTGCGCAAGGGCGACGTGGCCGCCCGGTGCAGCGTGTCCCAGTACATCATCATGCTGCCCCAGGCCAACTATGAAAACAGCTGCATGGTCATGGACCGCATCATCACCACCTTCTGCCGCCAGTATCCCCACTCCCCCGCCCGGCTGCAATACGCGGTGCTGCCCATGGAGCCCAACATCTAAACTCACAAAAAGGACCCCGTCCCTGCAAGGGACGGGGTCCTTTCCTTATTAATAAGAGAAATAGTAGCGGTCGGCCCGGGGCAGGTTCATGTCCTCCAGGGTCAGGTCCCGGGTGTAGGGATTGACCAGCTGGTTCACCCGCTCCACCGTGGTGGCCTCGTCCAGCTCCATGCACCAGGAGGAGGCGGCGTAGTAGGAGTCGCCCCGGCCCTCCAGGGTGGCGGAGGTCACGCCGTTGGCGGTGTCCAGACCCATGGCCTCCTGAGCAAAGTACAGCATTTGGGTCATGTCCATGTTGGTCTTCACATAGGTATTGAAAATATCCAGGAAGGACTGGATCTTGGTGATACTCTGCCAGGAGAGCACCTTCTGAGCCAGCTGAGTCAGCACCTCCTGCTGCAGCTTGGTGCGGTCCAGGTCGCTGTACTGGGGGTTGACATCGGTGTTGTTGTCGTGGCGGTAGCGCACCGCCTCCATGGTCTCCTGGCCATCCAGGTGCTGAAGGCCGGGTTTAAAGTGGATGTGCAGGTTCTGATAGGGGTCGTCGTAGTTCATGGCCACGGGGATGTTGATATCCACCCCGTCCAGCTCGTCCACCAGGGCCACAAAGCCCTGGAGATTGACGTGGAAGTAGTAGTCAATGGGGATGCCCAGCATCTGGGTGACCTCCTCGGCCACCAGCTCGGGGCCGCCGTGACCCAGCGCCGCGTTGAGCTTGGCATTGCGGCTCCAGTCCCGGTCCACGATGGAGTCCCGGGGAATGGACAGCACGCCCACCTTCTGCTCCTTGGTGTCGTAGCTGACCACGATGATGGTGTCGGCGTTGCCGCCCCCCTTATCGCTGCCCAGCAGCAGGAAGTTATACACGCCCTCCCGGCGCACCAGGGCGTTGGGGTCCAGGGGTTCCTCCTGGGAAGTGTCGCTCACCGGGGTGGCGGGGGTGGTATCGGGGATCTCCGGGGCCTTGATGAGCATGGGCCAGGCAAAGTACCCGGTGACGATCACAGCCGAAATCAGCACGATCATACAATACAAGATAAAACCGATCCGGCGCAGGGGCGATTTTCTGCGGCGGCGGACGGGAGGCGCCTGTCTGCGTGGAGTGCGGCGCGGGGCAGGTTCCCGGGAGGCGCGGCTGTTCCGGGACCGCGGGGGAGTGGAATAAACCTGGGCCAGAGTGGTTCCCTCCTGTCTGATTTACAGAATACTGCTCCAGTATATCGGATTTTCCCCTATTCGACAAGAGCTGTCCCCAGGAATTTAAAAAATATTAAGCACTTCCCTTCCCCCTTCTCTCCCCCGTTCCGCCCCCTTCCTGTTAGCAGTGAAACGGGGGCGCTGCAAGATTTTTTCCCCTTATTTTGTTTATAATAAATTCATAAAGTGCCTATTGACATTCTTGGGGGCAGGTGGTACATTATCTTTAGCACTCAGGAATGTGGAGTGCTAAATTTCAAAACACTTTCCGAGGAGGTGATCGTGTGGAGCTGACCAACCGTAAAAAGCGCATTCTGCGGGCCATCGTAGAGATCTACATCGCCACCGCTGAGCCTGTGGGCTCCAAGGCCGTGGCACAGCAGGCCGGGCTGGATATCTCCACCGCCACCATCCGCAACGAGATGGCCGACCTCACCGAGCTGGGCTACCTGGAGCAGCCCCACACCTCGGCCGGGCGTGTCCCCTCTCCCGCAGGCTATCGGCTCTACGTCAACGAGCTCATGGGAGAGCACCAGCTCACCCTTCAGGAGACCCAGCGCATCAACGAGGCGCTGAACCTGAAGATGGAGGAGCTGGACCGGGTCATCGACCGGGCGGGCAAGGTACTCTCCCAGATCAGCGACTACCCCGTGTTCACCATGGCGGCCCCCCGCCAGCGGGTCACGGTGAAGCGCTTCGATCTGCTGATGGTAGAGGACAACGCCTTCATCGCCGTGGTGATGACGGACAACTCTGTGGTGAAAAACAAGCTCATCCGGATGCCCGACCAGCTGTCCGACACCCAGCTGCAGCTGCTGTCCACCGTGCTCAACAGCTCCTTTGTGGGTCTGACCCTGGAGGAGATGGAGGACGCCCTGGACACCATGGAGACCCGCTCCGCTCCCGGCGCCTTCCAGCTCATTTCCCTGGTGGTCCATTTCGCCATGGAGGTGCTCACGCAGCAGAGCAGCAGCACCATCCATACCTCCGGCATCACCCATCTGCTGGAGCACCCGGAGTACCACAGCCTGGACAAGGCAAAGCCCCTCATGACCTATCTGGCGGAAAACGAAGAGGGTTCCAAGCTGCCTGTCTCCCTGCAGGAGGGGCAGAACATGAACATCCTCATCGGGCCGGAAAACGTCAGCGAGGCGCTGAAGGACACCAGCGTGGTCATGGCCAGTTACGACATCGGAGACAATATGCGGGGCGTCATCGGAGTGGTAGGACCCACCCGAATGGATTACGCCAAAGTGACCGCCCGCCTGTCCTATTTTGCCGACAGCCTCACCCGCATGTTCGGCAAGGGAGAACTGCCTCCCGGCGACGGGCACGAGCAGGAATAGGAGGAACATTAGTTCATGAGCAAGAAAGACAAGCAGGCGGAGCAGACCGCCTCGGAGCAGCAGGAGCCCGTGACTGAGGCCCAGGCCGAGACCCAGGCGGGTCAGACCGACGCTCAGCCCCAGGGGGAGCAGACCGAGACCCCCGATCCCCTGCTCAGCGAACTGGAATCCCTGAAGGACCAGGTAGCCCAGCAGGAGGACAAATACCTGCGCCTGGCTGCCGAGTACGATAACTACCGCCGCCGCACCGCCAAGGAAAAGGAGTCCATCTGGGCCGACGCCAAGGCGGATGCCGCCGTGGCCTTCCTGCCGGTGTACGACAATCTGGAGCGTGCCCTGAAGCAGGAGACCGCCGACGAGGCCTACAAAAAGGGCGTGGAGATGACCATGACCCAGCTGAAGACCGTACTGGAGCAGCTGGGCATCAAGGAGATCCCCGCGCTGGGTCAGCCCTTCGACCCCAATCTTCACAACGCCGTGATGCATGTGGAGGACGAGAACTTCGGCGAGAACACCGTCTGCGACGTGTTCCAGGCCGGCTTCCAGCTGGGCGAGAAGGTCATCCGGTTTGCTATGGTCAAGGTAGCGAACTAACACGAAGCGTGGAGGCGTGCGGAGCAGCGCGGATGGACCGGAGCGAGGGCGAGCGGAGGACCGCACAGCGGTCCGCAGACCAGCCCGAGACGGAAGGAAGCCGCGCGTAGCGCAGCCGCCGAAGCGTGACAATAGAAAACCAAATCCATTTTATAAACAACAATCTTTTCATATAGTAGGAGGAAACATATTATGTCCAAGATCATTGGTATTGACTTAGGTACTACGAACAGCTGCGTGGCCGTCATGGAGGGCGGCGACGCCGTGGTCATCCCCAACGCCGAAGGCAACCGCACCACTCCTTCCGTGGTGGCCTTCTCCAAGGACGGCGAGCGTATGGTGGGCCAGGTGGCTAAGCGCCAGGCCATCACCAACCCCGACCGCACCGTTATCTCCATCAAGCGTGAGATGGGCACCGACTACAAGGTGGACATCGACGGCAAGAAGTACACCCCCCAGGAGATCAGCGCCATGATCCTTCAGAAGCTGAAGGCTGACGCCGAGGCCTATCTGGGCCAGACCGTCTCCGAGGCCGTCATCACCGTCCCCGCTTACTTCACCGACGCCCAGCGTCAGGCCACCAAGGACGCCGGCAAGATCGCCGGCCTGGAGGTCAAGCGTATCATCAACGAGCCCACCGCCGCCGCTCTGGCTTACGGTGTGGATAAGGAGACCGCTCAGAAGGTCATGGTGTATGACCTGGGCGGCGGTACCTTCGACGTGTCCATCCTGGACATCGACGACGGCGTCATCGAGGTTCTGGCCACTGCCGGTAACAACCGTCTGGGCGGCGACGACTTCGATAAGTGCGTCATGGACTGGATGGCTGCCGAGTTCAAGAAGGCCGAGGGCATCGACCTCACCGGCGACAAGGTTGCCATGCAGCGCCTGAAGGAGGCCGCTGAGAAGGCCAAGATCGAGCTGTCCGGCGTCACCTCCACCAACATCAACCTGCCCTATATCACCGCCGACGCCACCGGCCCCAAGCACCTGGATCTGACCCTGACCCGCGCCAAGTTTGACCAGCTCACCGCCCACCTGGTGGAGGCCACTGCCGGCCCCGTGCGCCAGGCCATGAGCGACGCCGGTCTCTCCGGCAGCGACATCTCCAAGGTCCTGATGGTGGGCGGCTCCAGCCGTATCCCCGCTGTCCAGGAGATGGTCAAGAAGCTCACCGGCAAGGAAGGCTTCAAGGGCATCAACCCCGACGAGTGCGTGGCTCTGGGTGCTGCCCTCCAGGGCGGCGTGTTCACCGGCGACGTGAAGGACCTGCTGCTGCTGGACGTCACCCCCCTGTCCCTGGGCATTGAGACCATGGGCGGCGTGATGACCAAGCTCATCGAGCGCAACACCACCATCCCCGTGAAGAAGAGCCAGACCTTCACCACCGCCGCCGACAACCAGACCTCCGTTGAGGTCCACGTCCTCCAGGGCGAGCGTGAGATGGCTCAGTACAACAAGACTCTGGGCCGCTTCAACCTGGACGGCATCGCTCCCGCCCGCCGCGGCGTGCCTCAGATCGAGGTCACCTTCGACATCGACGCCAACGGCATCGTGAACGTGTCCGCCAAGGACCTGGGCACCGGCAAGGAGCAGCACATCACCATCACCTCCTCCACCAACATGTCCAAGGACGACATCGACAAGGCCGGGCGTGAGGCCGAGCAGTTCGCCGCCGAGGACAAGAAGCAGCGCGAGGCTGCCGACACCCGCAATCAGGCCGACCAGATGGTCTTCCAGACCGAGAAGGCCCTGGAGGAGATGGGCGGCAAGATGGACGCCGGCGACCGTTCCAACATTGAGAACGCTCTGGGCAAGCTGAAGGAGACCCTGAAGGGCTCCGACACCGAGGCCATCAAGAACGCCACCGAGGAGCTGCAGAAGGCCTTCTACGCTGTCAGCGAGAAGCTCTACCAGCAGCAGGGCGGCCAGGCCGGCCCCGACCAGGGGACTCTGGGCGTATCGCCACAGGATGACGGCAAACTGCTCC
>JABLTR010051505.1_pt1 | contig 37151 bp, 39 predicted proteins | sample 7160071 | NCBI WGS metagenome assembly JABLTR01 (sample SAMN14651230, study PRJNA627086) | human gut metagenome | isolation source: feces | host: Homo sapiens | reverse complement strand
AGAAGGGCCGCATATTCACCCCAAATGATAAAGGATGAATATCTTCTGAAAAGTATGGAGAGGTAATATGCCGAAAAATCCACTACAGGGAAAATCAGCATACATATAAGAGCATAGGCAGCACAGGCGCCTTTTTTTGATTTTACTGATGATCTTGCTCTTTGTTTTAGGGTATTATACATTTTTTACACCTCACAATGCATTGTAATTTTAGCATAAATATGTGGAAAAGTAAACGCGGTACAGGCTTAAAATCACTGGCATATTACAAAATGACTAATTGGATTTTTAAAAGGTTCCGCGTACTGGAATGAGTGCTGCAGGGGAGGTGTTCAGTTGACACTTACAATTAAAAATGTTACGATATTCCTATAATACTAAGGAGGTGCTTTATGGAAACAAAGGAAATATTGAAACGCATAGATCATACGCTTCTGAAGGCTGTTTCAGACAGACAGGGTATCATGGCGCTTTGTGAGGAAGCTATCGAGTATGGAACTGCATCAGTATGTATCCCGCCTTCCTATGTAAAAGAGGCGAAGGAAAAATTCCCCTCATTAAATGTATGTACCGTAATAGGGTTCCCTCTTGGGTACAGCACTACGGCAGTGAAGGTGTTTGAGGCCGAGGACGCCGTTAAAAACGGAGCCGATGAGATCGATATGGTAATTGATCTTGGATTTGTTAAGAACGGGGAATTCGACAAGGTCACTGCTGAGATAGCCGCAGTCAAAAAGGCTGCAGGCAGCAGGATATTAAAAGTAATAATAGAGACCTGCTATCTTACGGAGGAGGAAAAGATAAAGCTCTGCAAATGCGTTACTGACGGAGGAGCGGACTATATCAAGACTTCCACAGGATTTGGCGATTCCGGAGCGGATATCAAGGATATCAGGCTTTTTAAGGAACATATCGGCCCCGGTGTAAAAATAAAAGCTGCCGGAGGCATAAGAACTAAGGAAGCAATGGAAGAGTTCATCAATGCCGGATGCAGCCGTATCGGAACAAGCGGAGCTAAGAATATTGTTAAAAATTGATATAACAAGGAGGAATTATTTATGTCAGCTGCAAACACACCTACCCCCCATAACGCCGCAAAATACGGTGAGATCGCTAAAACAGTTTTAATGCCTGGAGATCCCCTCAGAGCGAAATTCGTTGCTGAGACATTCCTTACGGATGTAAAACAGTTTACAGGGATCAGGAACATGTATGGATTTACCGGAAAATATAACGGCAAGGAAGTATCAGTTATGGGAAGCGGTATGGGTATGCCTTCAATGGGACTTTATTCATATGAGCTTTTCAACTTCTATGATGTTGAGAACATAATAAGGATCGGAACAACAGGAGCCCTTCATGATGATCTTGACCTTGGAGATCTTGTAATCGCTCAGGGTTCATGTACGGATTCAAACTTTGCAAGCCACTTTGAACTTCCCGGAACATACGCACCTATTGCAAGCTTTAAACTCCTTAGAGGAGCCGTTGAGGCTGCTGAAAAGCTTGGCATAGACTATATGGTAGGAAACGTACTTTCAAGTGATGTATTCTATAATGAAACAAATGACAGAAATCTTAAATGGAAGAAGATGGGCGTTCTCTGCGTAGAGATGGAATCAGCTGCCCTTTATATGAATGCCGCTCAGGCAAACAAGAACGCTCTCTGCGTACTTACAGTTTCTGACTGCCCCTTAAAGGGAACAGAGACAACGGTTGAGGCAAGGGAGAAATCATTTACAAATATGATGAAAGTAGCTCTTTCACTGGCATAATTATTAAAGTGAGCGGTCGAAGTAAGGCTTCGGCCGCTTTTTTGACCTTAAATTCTTTCTTTGGACTATAAAAGGGAGGTAAAAGCTATGACTGATAAAGAACTTGTTATGGAGGCAATAGAAGCCAGAAAAAACGCTTATGTTCCATATTCGGGATATATGGTAGGTGCGGCTCTGCTTACGGAAGATGGAAAGGTATACAGGGGCTGCAATGTGGAAAACGCTGCCTATTCACCAACCAACTGTGCTGAAAGGACAGCCTTTTTCAAGGCAGTATCAGAGGGAGAGAGAAAGTTCAAAGCCATTGCTGTTATTGGTGCGCATAAGGACGCCAAGCCTGAGGACTATGGATATTTTTATCCCTGCGGAGTATGCCGCCAGGTCATGATGGAATTTTGCAGCCCGGATAAATTCAAGGTCATAACTGCCAGAAGTGCAGATGATTTTACGGTCCATACTCTGCGTGAGCTCCTTCCAAACGGTTTTGGACCCAGTGATTTAAATTATCAGGATTGAGATGAATTATGAGAAATACGACTCTTTGTTATATAATCAAGGATGGCAGCTGCCTTATGCTGCACAGAACGAAAAAAGAAAATGACCAGTCCCATGACAAATGGCTCGGGATAGGTGGAAAATTTGAGGACAAGGAAAGTCCTGAGGACTGTGCTTTGAGGGAGATCAAGGAGGAAACGGGATTTGATGTTATAAATTACCGCTATAGAGGCATAGTCACATTCATATCGGACGTATGGGAGACTGAGTATATGCACCTGTTTACGGTCACGGATTTCTGTGGAGAGATAATAGAATGTGACGAGGGTGACCTGGAGTGGATAAAGCTGGATGATCTGCTCAAGCTGCCCATGTGGGAGGGGGATAAGATATTTTTGAACCTTCTTGCCTCAGATGCTCCTTTTTTCTCCTTAAAACTTAAATATGAGGGAGAAAAACTAGTGCTTGCTGTGCTTAACGGTAAAAGTCTGAATATAGGAGAGTAAAATGGATAATATACTTGTGAGTGCCTGTCTTTTAGGGGTATCATGCAGATATGACGGCCAAAGCAGGCCAAATGAAAATGTAATTGCCCTTAAGGACAAGTACAATATGATACCAGTGTGCCCTGAAATAATGGGCGGACTGCCTACACCGAGGCTCCCGTCGGAAATAGTAAATGGACGGGTAGTTATGGAGAATGGAAAAGATGTTACAATGGAGTACCAAAGGGGTGCTTTTGAGACACTTAGACTTGCAGGACTTTTTGGATGCAGGAAGGCAGTACTAAAGGAAAAAAGCCCGTCATGCGGATGTGGAAAGATATATGATGGAACATTCAGCAGAAAGCTGGTCCAGGGAAATGGAATAACAGCAGGACTTCTTCTTGAAAACGGGATAGAAGTTTTGGGGGAAAGCAGTATAATTGATAATATCTGAAAGCCAGACAATGTCTGGCTTTTTGACAGCGTATATTTGATGCAGTTTTTTTATATAATGGGCTAGAGATTTTATGTATATCATTGCCGATGGATAGATATGATGTGGAAACTATGCCTTTTAATGGGATGGAATGTAATTAAGCTGCGGGTCCTATATTGGCCGGTGTTTGTAATAATTGGTAGTACATTCCATAGTGTCCTTGCAATATAGATGATGATGATATATAATAGTCCTGATATATTGTTTTTTTGCTGCTGAAAGGGGGCTTTCTTGTGGTATTTGGCGTAATGGCACGGGCTGTTGAATATGATGGTGACGATGCTGCGCGTATACATCATTTGATCAGAGTACATTCATTTGCAAGGATAATCGGAAAGGCCGATGGGTTCGATGAAAATAATCAGAAGATAACGGAACTTGCGGCTATACTTCATGATATAGGCATACACAACGCAGAGAAAAAGTATGGGTCAATAGACGGTAAGTATCAGGAGATAGAGGGCGAACCTGTGGCAAGGGCAATAATGGAAGATGCCCACATACCCTCATGGATAGTAGACAGAGTATGTTATATAGTGGCTCACCACCATACGCTCAGCGCCATAGATGGTCTGGATTTTCAGGCTGTAGTTGAAGCTGATACACTGGTGAACATATTTGACAGGAAGATTACCGATAAAGAAAAGATAACTATCATAAGAGACAGAGTCTTTAAGACCAGAAAGGGTAAAAATCTTCTGACACAGATGTATCTGTGTGACAGCTACGGAAAAGAAAAATAAGAAATAAGAAATAAGAAATGATAAATGATAAAAACGGGCTTGGTTCAAGCCCGTTAATTTTAAAATGAGAGGAGTAAAAACGGTGGCTTACGACGGAATAGCCGTATCCAACATCGTATATGAGCTGAAGGAAAAATTTACCGGAGGCAGGATAGATAAAATATATCAGCCAAGAAATGATGAGATAATATTTTCTGTCCGTTCGGTGAAGGAAGGAAACTTCAGAGTACTGCTTTCAGCAAATTCGATGAATCCAAGGATACACATAACTGACATTAAAAAAGAAAATCCCGTTTCTGCCCCTATGTTCTGCATGGTGCTCAGAAAGCATATAGCAGGAGGAAGGATACTTGACATACGCCAGCCTGATTTTGAGAGGATAATAATAATAGACGTTGAGAGTATGAACGAAATGGGCGACCTGGGAGTAAAACATATAATAACTGAATTCATGGGCAAATACTCCAACATAATACTGACAGATGAGAACGGGAAAATACTGGACTCCATAAAGCATGTAACCCATGACAGAAGTTCTGTAAGGGAGGTCCTGCCAGGAGGAACCTATGAATTCCCGCCTTCCCAGAATAAAATGGACCCAATGAAACTGGAGTTTGAGCAGTTTAAAGAAAATGCCCGCGACAAGTCAGGATTTACCCTTCAGGCTTTGATATATAAAAGTTACACGGGCATAAGCCCGGCCTATGCTTCTGAAATCTGTTTCAATGCCGGATATGATTCTTCCGACAGGGCGGAACAGCTTGGAGAAGAAGGCATAAAAAGACTTTATGACAGCTTTAAGAAAGATGTGGAAAAGATAAAGAATGGCCAGTATACACCCCATATAGTATATGATGCCGATGGAAGTGTAACGGATTTCTTTTCGCTCACGTCAAACCAGTATGGAGACAGAGAGCGGAAATATTTTGATTCTTTTTCAGAGCTTTTAGAGGAGTTCTACTATAAAAAGGACGAAAAATATCATGTAAGGCAGAGGGCCCATGACATAAGAAGGACAGTAATGTCCAATATAGAAAGATGCTCCAGAAAGCTGGAGATACAGATAAAATCCATAAAGGACACTGAAAATATGGATTATTACAAACTCTGCGGAGAGCTGATAACAGCCAATATATATTCCATAGAAGAAAAGGCTGATAAATTTACAGCCCTGAACTATTATGAGGAAGATATGCCGGAGATAGTTATAAAGCTCGATCCGCTGCTTACGGCTTCGGAAAATGCGAATAAATATTTTGCCAAGTATAATAAGGCAAAGAGGACAAGGGCGGCGGCTGCGGAGCAGAAAAAGCAGACAGAAGATGAGCTCAGCTATCTGGAAAGTGTCCTTACGGCCATAGACTCATCAGAGGATGACAGTGATATAAGAGAGATAAAGGCAGAGCTTGTATCTCAGGGATATATAAAGGCTAAAAAACAGCCGAAGGGAAGAATGCAGAACCTTAAGAAATCAAAGCCCATGCATTTCGTATCATCCGATGGCATAGATATATACGCTGGAAAGAGCAATGTCCAGAATGATGAGCTGACGCTGAAGTTTGCGGACAGTGATGATATATGGCTTCATACAAAGAATATACCCGGTTCCCATGTAATAATCAGATGTGGAAGTGAAACCCCGCCTGACAGGACAATATTTGAGGCGGCTGTCATAGAGGCTGGGTATTCCAAGGCAAAGGATTCATCCAAGGTGCCGGTGGATTATACGGCCAGAAAGTATGTTAAAAAACCTGGGGGAGCAAAACCGGGGATGGTCATTTACGAGAGGAACAGGACTCTTTATGTAGACCCTGACCAGAATCTTATATCAAAACTTGAGAAAGATGAAAGATGATAACGGATAATAAAAGCATAAAAAGCCGTTTTGTGGGGCTCAGCATGTTAAAGATGCTGAGTCTCATCGTTTTATTCGTAGAATGAATTTTTATGCATTCTTATATATTCTGCTGCAAGAGATATGAACTGAGAGTTAGTAGGCTTTTTGCTAATGGGAAAACCGGCTATTTCCTCAAATCTTGAGCGGCCGTCATTCTGCCAGGAATAATCGATAGCATTTCTCATACAGCGTTCTACCCTGCTGGGAGTGGAGTTGAACTTTTTGGCAACATAGGGATAGATATATTTGGTTATATACACAGGCTGGCCGGGATTTGAAAGCTGATAAGCTATGGCTGTAATGAGGTAATGAAAACCGCTGTGATTGGGCAGAAGATTGAGCCTTCTTAAAAATAAAGAAAGTTCTTCTGCTTTGATATCACTTATAATATTTGGGATAATATCCGAATCCAATGAATTGTCCTTTTTCAGGATTTTGTAATCATCATAAATTACTGCTGATACATATTCATTATTGATGAACTTTTCAACAGATTCCTTTGATTCCTTATCTCCCTTTAATGTGACTATGAGAATATAAGTCTGATTTGCACTTTTCATAATTACAACCTCCCTATAAAAATGTACTATCATATTTTAATACAAAATGTAGAAATTTAAATAAAAATACAGAATTTTGTTGGAAAAATAATTCGACAATATTCCTTTAAAATCGATTAATGCTGAAAATATAGGGTTTTTGACGATATTTTACCTGATATAAAACCAAATTAACCTATAGTTTTTTGTGTGTGATGATGGCTGTATAATTGTGTGTGATAAGTAAATAATATAGATAGAAATATGCTGCTTTGACAAGGTCAACAGATGATTTAGGGGGCAGGTTATGATCTGTATTGGTGTATGTGGAGAGAGTTGTGAAAGAGTCATAAGACAGCTTTTAAAAAAATATTCCGATGCCGGAATAGGTGCGGAGAGATATACAGGGTCTGAGTCACATCTTGAATTTTCAACATTTATAGATAAAGCAAGGAAAGATGGAGCAGGGGTAGTCATTGCTGAGACAGAGACTAATAACGGATGTATAAAATATGACATACTCATAGTTATTTCAGCTGTATTCAGGGGCATATCAAAAATAAAAAACATAAAAGAAAATGGATACTTGATAATCAATGCCGATGACTGCGGCATTTTTCCCTATATGATACCCTATGGTGTAAATATCATCACCTGCGGAGTAAATAGTTCAGCTTCGGTTACATTTTCGGGCATAAGTGAGAACAGAAATGGAAGTGAGAGCATACTCTGCTGTATCCAGCGGGAGATCAGGACCGTATCGGGGAGAAAAATAGAGCCCCAGGAATTTTCAGTAAATGTTATAGGCCTTAAATATCCCATTTCAGAGGTGCTTGCCATAACCGCCGCCGCCATAACCGGAGATATAGAAGAGACCGTTACTTCGGACAGTCTTATATGATTTATGTTCTTATTTTCCTCTTGGTGAATAAAATGAATTAGTAGTTATTAAGGCAGATGAAAGAGGGGAAAACATAATGGAAAACAGCAAAACGGCTGATAATAACCGTGTGAGTCTCTCAGGAACGATATATGAGGAGTGTACGTTCAGCCATGAGGTATACGGAGAAGGATTTTATATATTCAAGATGGACGTAAGAAGGCTCAGTGACAATGACGATATTCTTCCGGTGACGGTTTCGGAAAGACTTATCGATGTAAACAGTCTGAAAAAGGGCATGTATGTTAATGTAAAGGGCCAGCTTAGAAGCTACAATCATTATTCAGGAAATAAAAACAGACTTATCCTGACGGCCTTTGCCAGGGAAATAAGCCTGGACGAGGAAAGTCTGCAAAATCCCAACGAGATATTTTTAAATGGTTTTGTGTGCAAAAAGCCGGTTTATAGGATAACTCCCTTTGGCAGAGAGATAACAGACCTGCTCATAGCAGTAAACAGAAGCTATGGTAAAAGCGATTATATACCGTGCATCGCCTGGGGAAGAAACGCCAAGTTTGCCGGCAGTCTTGAGATAGGCACCAACATAGAGCTTTGGGGAAGGATACAGTCCAGAACATATCAAAAGAGGCTCGATGACGACAGGGTGGAGGAAAGAACTGCCTATGAAGTCTCCATATCAAAAATAGGCCTTGGTACCAGCAGTGCCGAAGGGTCTGAAGAAAATTGAAAAAATAAAGCGCAGATGATTTTACATACTGCGCTTTTGTTTTTATCTTATGAAATTAAATCATTCGAGAACGTCCTTCATGGTATAAAATCCTGCAGGCTTTCCAGCTAAGTACTTAGCTGCCTTAACAGCACCTACAGCAAAGATTTCCTTGGACATTGCTCTGTGGTTGATCTCGATTATCTCGTCTTTTCCGGCAAACATAACCTCATGTTCACCAACGATGTTGCCGCCTCTTACGGCATGTATGCCGATCTCGTTTTGAGAACGTTTTTCTCTCTTCTGGGAACGGTCATAAACATAATCGTATTTGTTTCCCATTACCTCGTTTATGGCGTCTGCAATGGCAAGGGCTGTACCGCTGGGAGCGTCTATCTTCTGATTGTGGTGCTTTTCAACGATCTCCATATCGAATCCTGAATCAGCCAGGGCAAGGGCTGCCTTCTGAACAAGGGAGAAAAGCAGGTTTACACCAACTGACATATTTGCGCTCTTGAGTACAGCTGTTTTTTCAGATGCTTTTTTTACCTGCTCATTGAGCTCATCTGAAAAACCTGTGGTACAGAGCACAACGGGTATTTTTTTATTTACGGCATAATCCAGCAGAGCCGGTATAGCCGAAGCTGTGGAAAAATCTATTATAACATCAGCGTCCACCGTACATTCTGCCGGTGTCCTGAATACGGGGAAATCATCGCTGTCTCCTTTTGGGTCTATACCTGCGGCTATGACACAGTTAGGATCTTCCTTTACAAGGGAACATACGACCTTTCCCATTTTTCCTGAACAGCCATGCATAATTATTTTTGTCATAGTATTACCTCATTTTAAAAGACCAAATTTTTTAAGTTCATTTGCAACGAACTCTTTGTGGGCATCGCTCATCTCAACAAGGGGAAGGTGGCATTCGCCTACTTCAAAGCCGAGCATATTCATAGCTCCCTTTACGGGTATGGGATTTACTTCGCAGAAAAGAGCATCAAATACGCCGAGTATTGCCAGCTGAATACGGCAAGCTTCCTTATAGTCGCCCTTCCAGTATGCTTCGCATATATCATGCATCTCATCGGGGATGATGTTTGCTGTTACTGAAATGACGCCCTTACCGCCAAGGGAAAGGATAGGAAGTGTTTCGTCGTCGTTTCCTGAGTATATATCGAAGTCAGGTCCGCATAATGCCGCTGTCTTGGCTATTTCTGAAATATTTCCGCTGGCTTCCTTAATGGCTACGATATTGGGTACTTTAGCAAGTTCAGCGCAGGTCTCAGGAGCGATTCCCATTCCTGTCCTTCCGGGAACATTGTAAAGTATGATGGGGATATTGACAGCCTCTGCTATTTTTGTATAGTGAGCGATAAGACCTCTCTGAGTAGTCTTGTTATAGTAAGGAGTAACAAGAAGAAGTCCGTCAGCTCCTGCCTTTTCACAGGCTGATGCCAGCATTATGGCATGGGCTGTGTCATTGCTTCCGGCACCGGCGATTACTGGAACTTTTTTGTTGACGTGTTCTGCCACGAGTCTAACACATTCGATCTGATCTTCGTCGGAAAGTGTGGAGGCCTCTCCAGTTGTTCCACAAATTAAAAGTGCGTCGGTTTTATGTGCGAGATGGTAGTCAGCAAGCTCAATAAGCTTTTTGAAGTTAACTGAGCCGTCTGCGTTAAAAGGTGTTACCATTGCCACACAAGATCCTGTAAATATTGACATATTATTACCTCCAACCTTTGTATACTGTATATAACAAGTATACTATAATATGCTTTTTAAAATCAATAGAATTATGAATTTTATTTCATTGACTCAACTAAGATCTGAGCTATCTGAACGGCGTTTGTTGCAGCGCCCTTTCTGATGTTATCGGCAACGACCCAGAAGTTGATTCCGTTGTCAACGCTTTCGTCCCTTCTTATACGTCCAACATAAACCTCATCGGTTCCAGCTGCGTCAAGGGCAAGGGGATATTTATCATGGGCAGGGTCATCGATAACCACTACACCGGGTGCCTTGGAGAGGATATCCCTTACTTCGTCGATATCAACGGGGTTTTCGAATTCAACGTTTACTGATTCAGAATGGCTGTTGAATACGGGAACACGAACTGTTGTAGCTGTTACTTTAAGTTCAGGATGGTGAAGGATCTTTCTTGTTTCCCAGATCATCTTCATTTCTTCCTTTGTATATCCGTTATCCATAAATACATCTATGTGAGGGAGGCAGTTTCCTGCGATGGGATGGGGGAACTTTTTGGGAGCCTCGCCTTTAAGTCCGTTCTCAAGGTCGCTCCAGCCAGCCATACCTGCTCCTGAAACAGCCTGATATGTAGAATATACGACACGTTTGATCTTGTATTTGTCATCAAGGGGCTTAAGGACAGCAACTGCCTGGATAGTTGAGCAGTTAGGGTTAGCGATTATACCGCTGTTCCATGAAATATCCTCGGGGTTGCATTCAGGAACAACAAGGGGTACCTTGGGGTCCTGTCTCCACTGGGCAGAGTTGTCAACAACTATAACTCCATGTTCAGCGGCGATGGGGGCAAATTTTGCGCTTGTGGAGCCGCCTGCTGAGAAAAGAGCTATATCTATGGGTTTATCAAAGGAATGTTCTGTAAGTTCCTCAACAACATATTCTTTTCCGTCATATTCCATGGTTTTGCCTGCTGAACGTTTAGAGGCCATAAGATAGAGGTTGTCTATGGGGAAGTTTCTTTCCTTGAGAACCTTTAAAAATGTTCTTCCTACCATGCCTGTCGCGCCAACGACTGCGAGATTAACTTTTTTCATTGGATACACTCCTTTTTATACATAGTATATAATTTTTTATTAAAATTAATAAAACAAATCCTACAAAAAGTATCTAATGTAAGACTTAAAAAGTTGTTTACTATAGTATCACCAAAATAAAACACTGTCAATAAAATTAACCCCCTTTTAGCTCATAAATATGCATCGATATGTAAATAATAAATACGATAAAATTCACTGGACACCTGTCAGCAAATAATGCTGCATTAAGGAGGAATATTTATGAAAAAAGAGGATAAACCGAAATTCGATCTGACAACAGAGGTAGGAAGACTAAAAATGGAAATCGCTGAAGAACTTGGACTCAAGGATAAAATAGAAAAAAATGGATGGAAAAGCCTTACTTCAAGGGAGAGCGGAGCCATGGGCGGTAAGATGTCCGGAAGAAGACGCAGAGAAAAGGAAAAAAACGAATAAATATATTGAAAATAGCCGTCTTATTATTTATAATTAATAAGTTATGTATAAATGTATATCTTAAGACGTTAAAGACGGTGATATTATGGGAGCTTATGAAAGTTTCGCTTCGGTATACGACCTTTTCATGGGAGATATAGACTATGACAGCTGGGTGGAGTATATCGAAAAAATATGGAAAAAATATAATATTGACCCTGAACTCGTATGTGAGCTTGGATGCGGCACCGGCAATATAACGCTGCGCCTGGCTGAAAAGGGTTACGATATGATAGGCATAGACCTTTCGGCGGACATGCTCTCTGAGGCCAGAAAAAAAGCGGCAGAGCAGAACGCGGATGTGCTTTTTCTCCTTCAGGATATGAGGGAGTTTGAGCTTTACGGCACTGTAAATTCCATTCTGTGCCTTTGCGACAGCCTTAATTATATCACCGATGACCAGGATATGCAGGATGTTTTTGATCTTGTCAATAACTATCTTCATCCCGGGGGACTTTTTATATTTGATCTGAACACCGAATATAAATTCAAGGAAATATATGGAGAGAACACCTTTTCCGAGGTGGATGACGACGCTGTTTATATATGGGAAAACTATTATGATGAAGAAGAAAAGATAAATGAGTATTATCTTAACTTTTTTGTTAAAAACAGCGGCGGTACATATGACAGGACCCAGGAAGAACATTATGAGAGGGCATACAGCCTTGACGAGATAAAGAATTTCATTGAAAAAAGCGGAATGAGATTTGAGGCGGCATATGACGCATTTACCTTTGAGCCGGCAAGGGAAGACAGTGAGAGGATATATGTCGTCGCCAGAGAAATACAGAAAAAGGAGAAATGAAAATGGGTGATTATATATTAAGAGCCACAGCGGCCAATGACTGCATAAGAGCCTTTGCCGCTACTACAAAAGAGACTGTGCAGAAAGCCAGGGAACTGCATAATACAACACCTGTTGCTTCAGCAGCCCTTGGAAGACTTCTTACGGCAGGAGCCATGATGGGAATAATGCTTAAGGGAGAAAAGGACCTGGTAACCCTTCAGATAAAGGGTGACGGCCCCCTTGAGGGAGAACTTGTAACAGCAGACAGCAAGGGAAGGGTAAAGGGATATGTATTTAATCCTAACGTGGACATACCTCCCAAATCCCCTGAAAAACTTGATGTTGGCGGAGCTGTTGGAAAGGGCTTCCTTACGGTAATAAAGGACCTGGGACTTAAAGAGCCCTATGTGGGAAAGACTGAGCTCGTATCAGGGGAGATCGCTGAGGACCTGACATACTATTTTGCAAAAAGCGAACAGATACCTTCAGCCATAGCCCTTGGAGTACTTGTTGATACAGACACATCCATAAAGGAAGCCGGCGGATTCATAATCCAGGTAATGCCCGGCATAACAGAGGAGATACTTGACAGGCTTGAAAGCAGGATAAATGTTATCCCTTATATTACTGAGCTCCTTTCCATGGGAGATACACCTGAGTCGATACTTAATCTTATACTTGGAGATATGGACTTACAGATAATAGATAAGATACCTACTGAATACTACTGTGGATGTTCAAGGGACAGAGTAGAAAAGGCACTTCTTGCCATTGGCAAGGATGATCTTAAGCAGCTGCTTGAGGAAGACGGAAAGGCTGAGCTTTCTTGTCACTTCTGCAACAAGGTATATAATTTTGATGAAGCCGATCTGAAACGACTTCTCAAAGAAGCCGGCGGAAACTGATATCCATCGGAGGTGCCACAATGAAAGGCGGTTTTGCTCTTACGGTCAAGGCTGTTATAGTAAGAGATGACAAGGTGCTTGTTTTAAGAAGAAGCGAAAAAGAAATAAAAAGCAGCTATGTAAATAAAAATGAGCCCTGGGACCTTCCTGGAGGAAGCGTTAGATATTCTGAGAACTCTCTGGAAGGCTTAGTAAGGGAAATAAAGGAAGAAACATCGCTTAAGGTAAGGATCATAAGGCCCATGAGAGTATTTGACGCTATAAAGTCAAGGGTACATATGACCATAGTCACGTATTTATGTGAATACCGATCTGGAGAAGTGGTTTTAAGTGATGAGCACGAGAAGTTTTACTGGCTGACAGCAGTGGAAGCCGAGAACATGAAACTCCCAAACTGGATGATTAAGGATATTAACCTGGCATTCAGTGAACTTGAATTAAGAAAAAGAATAAGAAATAAGCCGCGGATATGATCTGCGGCTTTTTTGATATTTTCAATTATAAAATTATCCACAGGGTATTTGTCTGAGAATCTAAATACCTTGAACCTATATTTGTTACATTAATAAGTGTCTTTCCGCCTATATTATAAGATGCAACTTCTACATATGAGTTAGTTGTACCATTATAATAGAAAGTTTTAATGTCACTTTTTATAACGTTAAATGAATTTTCTGTTAATGATGATGAAATCTGTCCCTTAGCCTTAGAAGGGTCAGCCTTAATTTTTAAAGCTCTTTCTTCAGAGACCCATTGAACATCGAAACCATAATTATTTAAGTCTTCAGCTATAACATATGTATTGCCGTTATAATCTATAGTCGGTATATAATATCCGTCGATATATGCTGTAATAGAAGATTTATATGCTGTTCCAAGGTAAGTAACTTCGGCTTTAGGTTTATAAGTGTATGAGCTGCCGGAAGAACTTGAACGCTGGCTGGAAGAATTAGAACTGCCAGTGCTGTCATAAGGGCAGATACCATTGGGATGAAGATGGGGGCCATATCCGTGATGATAGTGATAAGGACCAAGGCCGCTTACATTTTTATAATCGTGGTGGCCGCCGGCAGAATCAGTTCGTCCGCTGTGAGCGTATACAGGAACGCTTGAAAACAATAAATTTAAGGATAAAATACATGCTAAAATTTTTTTTCATTATAAAATCTCCTTTTGATCGTTCGCAAAGCAAATGACAATTACAAGTATAAACTGAAAATTTACTGGATCCACTTTAAAATATACAAATAGCTGTCACAGTAAGCAGTAATATTGAGGCAGCGATTGATAACAGTGAAACCAGACATCCTGGAGTTGTGGAGTATTTACCGGCTCTATTTCTGTGGCGATAATATCCTCCAGATTTGTTTTTATATTTATGATATGCCATTTTTTAACATCACCACCTAATTATATTATAGCTTTATGGATAATATAGTCAACTATTATTATAAATAAAATCAACCTATAGCAAATATACTATCTATACACTATTTGTAAAGGCTGGTGACGAAAATGGTCGATTTTAGAACAAATATTAAAAAGCTGAGACAGGAAAAGCATATGACACAAGATGAACTGGCAAAAAGAGTAGGGGTGTCTAAGGCTATGATTTCTGCCTATGAAACTGAAATCAGATATCCATCATACGATGTTTTAATAAAGATGGCAGCTGTATTTGGAGTTACAACCGATTATTTACTGGGACTTGAAAAAAAGCGTGTTGTTGACATTACTGACCTAAGTGATGAAGAAGCAGAAGTTATTGTAAATATGGTTGAAATTTTAAGAAAAAAACATAGTATAAAAATATGAAAATAAAAAAGCCCCTCTAAATTAAGAGGGGACTTTTTTTAATTTAACTTAAGCAAGTTTAACTGTCTTAAGAATATCTGCTGTCTTAGAATGATAGTCTTCAACTAATTTTGCTTCTTCTGTACCGGCTTCAAAAACTGAATCCTGGACGCCTGTAAATCCGATTACAATGCCGTCCTGTCTAAGAGCTTCTGTGGGTACAGGCATCTGAGTGGGGTCCATAGCGTCATATTCTTCTTCAGTGTAGAATGTGAATGAACCGATGTTAGCTGTTTTGCCGTCTTTATCAAATTTTACTAAGCACATATTTTCTGCAGCTTCTAAGGTTACATAATCAGCTATTTCCTCAGGGAAAGCAGCTTTTAAAACGTAATCTTTGCCATTATATTTTATGGATGCTGATTTTTCTACAAAAATAGAAGGTTCAGCCTGTTCCAAAATAACTGTATTGTCTTTATAGTCTACATTTATTCCAAGAGACTCAGATACATCTCTTACAGGAATATATACTCTGTCTTCATATACAAGGGCTCCTTTGCCTTCCATAATCTCTTTGCCGTTGAGAGTGTATTTAATTTCCGGATTAAATTTTGCTGATATATCCTGTATTACAGGCTCTGCAACAGCGATGGCTGATACGGAAAGGCTTCCTGCGATAATTGCTGTGATAAGTGTTTTCTTTGATGATTTCATAATATTACCTCCCATTATTAATTAATTTTTGAAAATTCAACTGTTTTGAGAACTTCGGAAACAGCTGAATGATAATTTTCAACGATTTTTGCTTCTTCTGTGCCAATTTCAAAAACCGAATCCTGAACACCGTTGAATGCAATAACTATGCCATCTTTTCTGAAAACCTCTGTAGGTACGGGCATCTGAGAATGGTCCATTGCATCATACTCTTCTTCGCTGAAGAATGAGAACATACCTATATTTCCAACATTTTCACCTTTGGTGAATTTAATAAGACATATAGGATAGCTGTCATCATAGTACTCCAGAGTGCAGTATTCTGCGGCTTCTTCAGGAAGACTTACACTGAAATCGTATGTATCAGTAGAAAAGTCAGTGTTAAAAGGTATTTCACATTCCAATTCCACAAAACCGGAAGGAACTATACTTTCGATTTTAACTGATTCATCAGTAGAAGTCGGGGTTAAAAATGCTCCGCATCCTACAAACAAAAGGGCTGATGCTGCCGCTGCGGTAACTATAAAAGTTGGCTTTTTGTAGTTAAGAACATTTGATATTCTTCGTTTAGTTGCATTTTCACCAAACTCTAAAACTGCCGAATCAAAAACAGATTTGTCCGATGCCATTTTCAAAAGGGTAAAGGAATAATTTTTCTTTATTTCTTTACCAAGAATTTTAATTACAGACTCATCGCAAAATCTTTCAATATCTTCCGAAAACATAGTATAGGCTGCCCAGACAAAAGGGTTGAACCAGTGTATGGCAAGAATTATATATGCCGCTGTTTTAATGTAGTTATCCTTATGCTTTATATGTATCTTTTCATGAAGAACTATATATTCCTTTTCGCTTTCATCAATGTTTGACGGTATATATATTTTAGGTGATACCCATCCGGTAACAAAAGGAATGGATATATTTTTATTCTCATATACATTGTCATATAAATTTTCAGAAAACCTAAGCTTATTTTTTAATGAATAGATTTTGAAAATATTTATAAGGAGAATTACGGCTGTACCGCAAAGACATACTGCTTCAAAAATATGTTCATATATAAATGGCTTATCAACGGTTTCGTTATATGCCTGGTCTGACAACTCAATCGAATTTTCGTTTTGAACGTCTGTTTTTTCGGATGAAATGGTCTGTATATTAAATATGTCTGACCTGCCTTCATAGGGAACTTTGAAAGAAAATGGACATACAAGATTTATAAAAACTATTATCCATATCAAGTACATAAAAATTCCTGGTATTCTTTTAAACAGTGTACGGATAATGAAAGCAGCAAGTATTAGGAATGTACCTCCTATTGTCAGACCTATTAAGGAAGAAAGAATGTTTTCCATTATTCTACCTCCTCAAAATTTTTGATCATTTCTTTAATACTTATAATATCGGTTTTGGTAAGCTTTCTTTTTTTTGTAAAGGCAGATATGAAAGCGGGGAGTGACCCGCCGAATTCGGTATCGATAAATTTGCATCCTTGCTGAGCCAGATAATCATTTTTAGTAACAAGTGAAGTTATTACGCTTTTTTCATTTTTAAATATTTTTTTATCTTCAAGCCTTTTGAGAAGCGTATAGGTTGTAGATTTTTTCCAGTCCAGTTTTTGAGAACATATACTTATAAGATCCTTAGAAGCAATGGGCTCATTTGACCAGATGATGTCGGCAAGCTTTTCTTCGGCTTCTGTCATACGGCTTATCATAGGCATCACATCCTTATGGTCTATATGTTGTAGATTTAATTTTAGTTTACGGTTTGTAGACAGAAAAGTCAATATACTTATACTTTTCTTAAGAATTGAAATTTAACTGTAATATTAGAGAAAAAATAGAAATATATTATTAGCGGCAGAATATTATAAGAGAAAAAGCGAAAAAATTAGCTGAGACTTGTATGACGACAGTTGTGGTATAATGGAGATATGATTTTAGTATATAAAATGTATGAAAAGTAGATATTTAATGACTGAAATAGTGCAAAACTTACAAAAAAATCACAAGAAGTTCCTGGGTTGTATTATTATGATGAATTTTTGTTAAATTAGCCGATTGAAAAAATCTTAACAATAGGCTATTATCTATATGTATTGAACTTATGCCATATTATTATGCTTAACTAAAGTTCAATATGCGGGGCGGGGGCCCCGTGTATATAACAGCTGAAAAGCAGATGGCCATCTTCAAAGTAAAGCTGTGACCGAAGGTCTATAAAAAAGTCAGGAATTGTACATACATATTATATCATTTGATGATTTTATGACCTCGGAGTAATTTGTTCCTTTAAAATCTAATAAAAAATGGGGTGTGAATTAAATGTCAAGTGATGTTAGTAAAAAAGTATCATTAGGTACATGTTTCTCAATTGCTTCTGTATGGTTTGGATCACACGCCGGCGGCGGTTTCGCTTCTGGTAACCAGGCTACACAGTACTTCGTACAGTTCGGCTGGTATGCTCCTATTATGGCAGCAGCTGCAATGATCCTTCTCGGATTCGTTCTTAGAGAAGTTATGATCATGGCAAACACAACAGGATGTACAAACTACAAAGAAATATTCTGCCACCTGTTTGCTCCTTATACGAAACTTGAGATACTCTTTGAGATTTATTTCTATGTTATTGTTATCTGTGCAGTTTCAGCATGTTTCGCTGGTGCCGGAGAACTTTTCGCACAGTACGGCGTTCCTTACATGGTAGGTATAGTAATCGTTACAATCCTTACTATCCTCCTTGTTATGTTCGGTGCTAACCTTGTTGCTAAAGCATCAGGTGTTATGTCAATCATCATCCTTATTTCTATCGGTATCATCTACATTACTGGTATCGTTATAAGACCTGAAGGAATCGCTCAGGTTTATTCAGAAATGCCTGCATCAGGATCAATCTTCAGGATCGTTGAACGTGTATTCAACTATGCTGGTTTCCAGTGCGTTGTTGTTCCTGCTATCATCGGTACATCAGTTGTACTTAAGAACAAAAAAGCTTGTACAAAGGCTGCAGTTATCGGTATGATCATGAACGGTGTTGCTCTTGCACTCAGCTGCGTAATGCTTCTTGCTTGGTATGACACAGGCGCAGACAGCTACCTTGCAACAGGTAACACAGCTGTTCCTACACTTTATGTTGCTCAGCAGACAGGTATGGCAGCTCTTCCTATTTGCTACGCTATCGCTCTTTGCATGTGCTTCATTTCAACAGCTGTTACATCAATCTACGGACTTATTCCTCGTTTCCAGAATAGTATCAAAGTATTCCAGACAATGGATTCAAGAAAGAGCGCTTTCATCATCGCTTTACTCGTAAGCGTTATCGTTATGCTCTTCTCAACAATAGGTCTTACAAACGTTATCAAATATGGTTACAGCTACTGTGGTACAATCGGAATTTTCGTTATCGTTCTTCCTTTCCTTACAATCGGATTCAAGAAAAACAGAAAGTTCCTCAACGAGCATCCTGAATACAAAGGCGAGTAATTTATTTGCAAACATTATACAGGGAATCATTTATGATTCCCTGTTTTTTATTTGGCAGACTGCCAGGTGCTAAGCAGGATGGTTTGATGGGCGAAACAGGAACTGAGATATAAAAATTGTGCCTGGGAAAAAACATAAATTTCAGCCTGAAAAGGAGATCGTAAACATTATTAACGTCTTTAAAAAGCAGTGTTTATAAGGGTTCCAAAATGTGGGTTGTGATTTTATACAAAATAGGCTATTGTAAACAATATCCAAGACATTTACATTAATTATAGTAAAAATTTTATATCAAAATTCGGCTACATTTCACCTTTATTTGATTGACAATTAATAATCAAATGATTAAAATATATTGTAGAGTATATATTTTGTAGATTTATGTACTCTCATAAAAAATCGCTTTAGGCAACATATAGGCTGTATTTTGCGAGGAACTTATGGCCTATAAGGATACATTTGCGCTGAAAAGCGTAGTGCCTTAACTGGGATTAATCAATTGCTTGGCGGTTATTAACTGGAGGAGGTTTTTTTATTATGTACACCATGGGTGTTGACGTAGGTTCTGCATCATCAAAAGTAGTTATTCTTGAAGACGGTATCCGCGTTGTTGTGGAAAAAGTTGTTCAGCTCGGTACAGGTTCATCCGGACCTCAGCGTGTTCTTGAGGAGGCATTAAGCGAGAGCGGCCTTAGAATCGAGGATATGGCTAAGATAGTTGCAACAGGTTACGGCAGATTTTCATTTGAACAGGCTGACAGACAGGTCAGCGAGATCAGCTGCCATGCTAAAGGTATCTATCATCTGGTTCCCAGTGCAAGAACAATCATTGATATCGGCGGACAAGATGCTAAAGCTATTAAGCTTGATGAAAGAGGCGGAGTTAGCCAGTTCTTTATGAATGACAAATGTGCTGCCGGAACAGGCCGTTTCATTGAAGTTATGGCAAGAGTTCTTGAGGTAACAATATCAGAAATGCAGGAATACGATGCTAAAGCCACAGAACCGGCTCCAATAAGCAGTACTTGTACAGTATTTGCTGAGTCAGAGGTTATTTCTCAGCTGTCACAGGGCACAGCAAAGGAAAACATTATTGCCGGAGTACACGCATCAGTAGCTGTTAAAGCTTGCGGTCTGGCACATAGAGGAGGAGTTACTCCTGATGTAGTTATGAGCGGTGGTGTTGCTCAGAATGCTGGCGTTGTCCGCGCTATAAGCAAAGAATTAAAACAGGACGTAATAGTTGCTCCACATCCACAGGTAGCAGGCGCTCTTGGTGCTGCACTTTTTGCATATGAGGACGCTTTAAAAGCTATGAAAAAATAAAAAGATAAAAAGAAAGAGGGATTTTAACATGAGCGAAGCAGTAGATTTCAGTACAATGACTTCTAAACAGTTGTTGAGTTATTTCCAGGAAAAGGCTTATTCCGATTCTTACAATGCACATGAGAATGGACAGCTTGTCTGCTGGTCATCATCAATCGCACCCGCAGAATTCTGCGAAGTTATGGATATCATAATGCTTTATCCTGAAAACCATGCAGCTGCTATCAGCGCTAAGAAATATGCTGAAACAATCATTAATATTGCAGAAGGTAAAGGATACGATGTAGACCTTTGTGCTTATTCAAGAGTTAACTTAGGATACATGGAACTTCTTAAGGAAGAAGCTAAGACAGGCGTTACACCTGAAGCTCTTAAGGACTGTCCTGCACCCAGAATGCCCCTTCCCGACCTTGTAATTACATGTAACAACATTTGTAATACACTTCTTAAATGGTATGAGAACCTTGCAGTTGAACTTGATGTTCCCTACATCGTAATCGACGTTCCCTACAACCATGTAATGCCCGTTGCAAAACACTGCAAAGAGTACATCGTTGATCAGTTCAAGTACTGCATCAAACAGCTCGAGGAAGTTTGCGGCAAACCTTTCGACTATGAGAAATTCGTAAAGGTTCAGGAACAGACACAGCGTTCAGTAGCAGCTTGGGACAGAGCTATGGCTATGTGTGCTAACATTCCTTCACCTATGAACGGATTCGATATGTTCAACTACATGGGACTTATCGTTTGTGCTAGATCAAAACATGATACAGAAGTTACATTCAACAGACTTTATGAAGAACTTGCTGAGCATGTAAAGAATGGTACATCAACATTCAAAGGCGAGAAAGAAAACTACCGTGTATTATGGGAAGGTATCGCTGTATGGCCTTATCTTGGTGCTACATCTAAACCTCTTAAAGCTCTTGGAGCAAACATGGTTGGTTCTACATATCCCGGTGCTTGGTCAATCCACTATGAAGTTGGCGACCTTGAAGGAATGGCTGCTGGATATTCAAAGATGTATTCTAACACAAACCTTGCTAACAAGGTTGACGTTATCAGTACTGCAATTGAATCTACTCATTGTGACGGTGCTTTATACCACCTTAACAGAAGCTGCAAACTTATGGACTTCCTTAATGTTGAAGAAGCTGAACTTGTTAAAGAAAGAACAGGTGTACCTTACGTAAGCTTCGACGGCGACCAGGCTGACCCTCGTGCGTTCTCACCTGCTCAGTATGAGACACGTGTTCAGGCTTTAGCTGAAATTATGGAACAGAACAAACAGGAAGCAGCAAACTAAGGAGGGGTTTATAATGAGTAAAGTAGATACATTAATCAGCGAATTACAGGCAATTGCAGCTAATCCTAAAAAAGCAATGGAAGATTATAAAGCAGAAACAGGTAAGGGCGCTGTAGGTATGGTTCCCGTTTACACACCTGAAGAAATCGTTTACGCAGCAGGCCGTTTACCTATCGGATGCTGGGGCGGACAGGTTGAAGTTTCAAAAGCACGTGCTTATCTTCCCGCATTTGCTTGCTCAATCATGCAGTCAGTTATGGAGCTTGAGTGCAACGGCGTTTACGACGGACTTGAAGCAGTTATCTTCTCAGCTCCTTGCGATACACTTAAATGTATGGGACAGAAATGGAAAGGCAAATGCCCTGCAATCCAGTTCGTACATCCCCAGAACGTAGTTGTTGAAGGATCAACAAAATTCCTTGCAACAGAATATCAGTTCGTTAAAGATGAACTTGAAAAAGTATTTGGTGAAAAGATCACAGACGAAGCTATCGAAAAAGCTATCGTAGTTTACAACGAGCATCGTGCAACAATGAGAGAGTTCTGCAAAGTAGCAGCAGACTATCCTCAGGTTATCGATCCCATCAAACGTCATGCTATAATCAAAGCTGGTTTCTTCATGGACAAAGCTAAACATACAGCAGCTGTTAAAGAGATCATCGCTGAATTAAAGGCTATGCCCGTTCAGCCTTGGGATGGCAAAAAAGTTATCCTTACAGGTATCCTTGCTGAGCCTAACGAACTCCTTCAGATTCTCATTGACAACAAAGTTGCAGTTGTTGCTGATGACCTTGCACAGGAAAGCAGACAGTTCAGAGCAGACGTTCCCATGGAAGGCGGCACAGTTCTTGAAAGACTTGCTATGCAGTGGACAAAGAACATGTATGGATGCTCACTTCTTACAGACCGTAAGAAAGGCAGAACACAGATGCTTGTTGACATGGTTAACGAGACAAAGGCTGACGCAGTTATCCTTTGCCAGATGAAGTTCTGCGAGCCCGAAGAATTTGACTATCCTATCTACCTTAAGAAATTTACAGAGCTTGGAATCAAGAACCTCAAGATCGAAATCGAACAGCAGGCTGTTTCATTCGAGCAGGCAGCTACAAGAATCCAGGCATTAGTAGAAACTCTCTAATCGCTCATTTTTACCCCGACGCCTCGGCGTCGGGGTTTCTTTTTGTTCATTTTTGGTATTTAAAAATATAAATATGTATGTTAATATAATATTTACTTGGCGTCTGAAGGAAAGCGCCGGGGAAAAACGTCGAAATAAGTTATCAACAAATCAATATTTTAAGGAGTAGAAAAATGAAGAATAAATATGAGAGTCCTTTAAATCTTAGATATGCCAGTGATGAAATGTCATATCTTTTTTCTGCTGACTATAAATTTTCCACATGGAGAAAGCTTTGGATAGCTCTTGCGGAGACGGAAAAGGAGCTTGGTCTGGATATTACTGACGAACAGATCGCCCAGATGAAGGAGCATATCTATGACATCAATTATGCTGATGCCGAAGCTAGGGAAAAGGAAGTAAGACATGATGTTATGAGCCATGTATATGCCTATGGCCTTCAGGCACCCCTTGCAAAGCCCATAATCCATCTTGGTGCTACCAGCTGTTATGTTGGAGATAACACGGATATCATCATAATGACAGAGGCCATGAAGCTGGTTAAAAAACGTCTTGTAAATGTAATAAATGAGCTTACTGCCTTTGCCATGAAATATAAGGATATGCCTACCCTTGGATTTACTCATTTCCAGGCTGCCCAGACTACCACTGTAGGTAAAAGGGCAACATTGTGGATACAGGATCTTATGATGGATTTGGAAGACCTTGACCATCAGCTGAGCAAGGCTAAACTTCTCGGTTCTAAGGGTACCACAGGTACACAGGCAAGCTTTTTGGAATTATTTGAAGGCGACCATGAAAAATGCCGTGAACTTGACAGAAGGATAACGGAAAAGATGGGCTTCAAGGATTACTTTAAAGTATCCGGCCAGACTTATCCCAGAAAATTGGACTCTCAGGTGCTCAATGTGCTTTCTGAGATAGCACAGAGTGCATATAAATTCAGTAACGATATTAGACTTTTACAGCATCTTAAGGAAATAGAAGAACCATTTGAGAAAAACCAGATCGGTTCATCAGCCATGGCATATAAGCGTAACCCCATGAGAAGTGAAAGGATCGGATCACTTTCCAGATATGTTATTGCTGACGCCATAAATCCCGCTGTAACTGCCTCAACACAGTGGTTTGAAAGGACCTTGGATGATTCAGCCAATAAGAGGATATCCATACCTGAGGCATTCCTCTGTATTGACGCTGTACTTATCCTCTATAGGAATGTAGTTGACGGCCTTGTGGTATATCCTAAGGTAATCGAACAGCACCTTATGAATGAGCTTCCCTTTATGGCCACAGAAAATATAATGATGGATGCCGTAAAGAAGGGCGGAGACAGACAGGAACTCCATGAAAAGATACGCCAGCACTCCATGGAAGCAGGAAAGACAGTTAAAATGGAAGGCAAGAAAAATGACCTTCTTGAGAGGATCGCTTCTGATCCTATGTTTGGACTTACCATAGAGGAACTCAATGCCATTATGGAGCCTAAGAACTTCGTTGGAAGGGCTCCCGAACAGACAGAGGAGTACATTAATGGCTATGTAAACCCTGTACTTGAGGAAAATAAAGATTTAATAGAGAAAAACGGAGAGGCTGTAAGAGTCTGATACCGTTAAAATGCCCTGGGGATGGTTTATTTCCGGGGTATTTTTATGCCAGTATAAATTTGCTTATAGATAATATAAAAAAAACTTATTTTACTTTGGTATAAGTATAGCTTATAATAAGGTGTAAGTTGATTTTATTATTATATACCAAACAGGAGTGGTCGATATGATCAAAGCAATAGTAGGTGCCAACTGGGGCGACGAAGGAAAAGGAAAAATAACTGATATGCTTGCTGCTGATGCTGACATTGTAATAAGATTTCAGGGCGGAAGCAATGCAGGACATACAATAATCAATGACTATGGAAAATTCGCACTTCACCAGATGCCTTCCGGAGTATTCAATGAAAATACAGTGAACATCATCGGTACTGGTGTAGCCTTTAATATTCCCTATTTCATTAAAGAGCTAAATTATATAAAGGAAAGCGGAATAAAGAATCCTAAAATAATGATCTCAGACAGGGTACAGATACTTATGCCTTATCATGTCGATTTTGACACATATGAAGAAGCCAGACTGGCAAATAAGCAGTTTGGTTCAACAAAGAGCGGGATCGCTCCTTTCTATTCTGATAAATATGCCAAAACAGGTATACAGATATGCGACCTCTTCTATCCTGAAATACTTATGGAAAGGATACAGGCAGCCTGTGAGATAAAGAATGTCCTTCTTGAGAACCTTTATCATATGCCTAAGCTTGACCCTCAGAAAATATATGATGAAGTAATGTCATATAGAGACGCGGTTGAGCCTTACATCGCTAATACGGAAGAATACCTGTTCAATGCCGTAAAGGAAGGAAAGAACATACTTCTTGAAGGACAGCTGGGAGCCCTTAAGGACCCTGACCATGGTATTTATCCCATGACAACATCATCTTCTACCCTTGCTGGATTTGGAGCAGTTGGAGCAGGACTTCCTCCCCATAAGATCGAGAAGGTCATCACTGTTACGAAGGCATATTCAAGTGCTGTAGGTGCTGGAGCTTTTGTAAGTGAGATATTTGGAGATGAGGCTCAGGAGCTTAGACTCAGGGGCGGTGATGCCGGAGAATTTGGCGCAACAACAGGAAGGCCCAGAAGGATGGGATGGTTCGACTGTGTTGCCACACGTTATGGATGTATGCTCCAAGGAGCTACTGATGTTGCCCTTACAGCCATAGATGTTCTTGGATACCTGGATACTATCCCCGTATGCGTTGGATATGAGATAGATGGAGAGGTAACAAAGACTTTCCCTGTGACACCTAAGCTTGAAAAGGCAAAACCTGTATTCGAGTATCTTCCCGGATGGAAATGCGACCTTAGGGGAATAACAAAATATGAGGAACTTCCTGTGGAAGCAAGGAACTATGTGGAGTTCATTGAAAAAGAAATAGGCTTCCCCATAACAATAGTTTCAAACGGACCTAAGAGAAGCGAGATCATATACAGATAAGCGTATAATATAGAATATATATTAGAAATCACTGACACGGACTGTGCTTGTATTCTGCAGGATAGTCCGTGTTTTTTGTAAACTGTATCATTATGGCCGATGGATAAATATCAGCAGATGATTTTTGAATATATCGATGTATAAATGTATAAAACGCGGCATTAAATGGAGTTAAGAATTATTATTTTGTGCTAAAAACCTTGAAAAACGGGCTTTTTTTTAAAAAATGCTTGCAATTGCATGGGCACAATGTTATACTTTATGTGTAATTTATTGTATGTTGGCGATAAAGAGTAGGTGAAAACCTACTCTTTGCTTTTGCCCGGAATATATATAAAGGAGGTCGGAAAATGTCCGGATCATCAAATACGGAAAAGAAGTTGGACGCTATGCTCAGACCCAAAGTTGAAGAAATGGGATATGAGATAGCAGATGTAGAATTTGTAAAGGAGGGTCCTAACTGGTATCTTAGAGTTTTTGTGGATAAGGATGGCGGAGTCAGCATAGATGACTGCGAGCTCATAAGCAAAGAACTGGAAAAGATACTTGATGAGAACGATCCCATAGAACAGGCTTATTTCCTTGAAATAAGTTCGCCGGGTATCGACAGGCCCCTTAAAAGAAAAGAAGACTTTATAAAGTTCAACGGTGAAATGGTGGATGTAAAGCTTTACAAATCCATTGAAGGCTCCAAGGAGCATACCGGAAAACTCACAGGCTACAGTGACGACGGAACAGTTACCATTGAGACAGAAGATAAACAATTATCATTTGAGAAAAAAGATATAGCAAGTGTAAGGCTTGCGGTAATATTCTAAAAAGGGAGGATTTGTAAAAAATGGACAGCGCCGAATTTATGGAGGCTTTAAGGGAAATCGTTAAGGAAAAAGGCATAGATGAGGAAGTAATTTATGAGGCCATAGAGACTTCACTCGTTTCAGCCTGCAAGAAAAACTTCGGAACGTCTCAGAATATAAAGGTAGTTATGGACAGAGAAACAGGAAACATCGATGTCTATGCACAGAAGGACGTTGTTGAAGAAGTCGAAGACCCTATGCTTCAGATAAGTCTCGAGGAGGCAAAAAAGATCAACCCTGTTTATCAGATAGGGGATGTAGTTGACTTTGTAGTTACACCTAAGAATTTCGGACGTATATCTGCACAGACAGCTAAGCAGGTAGTTGTTCAGAAATTCAGAGAGGCAGAAAGAGAAATACTTTACAACCAGTATATTTCAAAGGAAAAGGAACTGGTAATAGGTATAGTTCAGAGAATAGAAAAGAAAAATGTTATAGTACAGCTTGGAAAGATAGATGCCATACTTGCTCCTAATGAACAGATACCCGGTGAGCAGTACAAATTCATGGACAGGATAAAAGTATATGTGATCGAAGTAAAACAGACTACCAAAGGTCCTCAGATATATGTTTCAAGGACCCATCCTGAACTTGTTAAGAGACTTTTTGAGCAGGAAGTTCCCGAAGTATTCGATGGAACAGTCGAGATCAAGAGCATTGCCAGAGAGTCCGGCTCCAGCACAAAGATCGCCGTATATTCCAAAGACCCCAACGTTGACGCTGTAGGCGCCTGCGTAGGCCAGAATGGATACAGAGTAAACGTTATCGTTAACGAGCTCTGTGGTGAAAAGATCGATATCGTAAACTGGAGTGAAGATCCTAAGGAATTTATCGCAGCGGCTCTCAGCCCTTCAAAGGTGCTTGCGGTTGCCATCAATCCCAATGAACAGAGCGCAAGGATAGTTGTGCCTGACCAGCAGCTTTCACTGGCCATTGGTAAAGAGGGACAGAATGCCAGACTTTCAGCTAAACTTACCGGCTGGAGAATAGATATAAAGAGTGAGTCTCAGGCTAAGGAAACAGGATTCATCACAGAGGACGGAGAGTTCCCTGAAGAGGATCTTGCAAAGACAGAAAACGATATCGAGCTTGAGGATGATGAGGAACTCGATGATACAGAAGATGTGATCGCCGATGAACTTGATATCGAGGACGAAGAAGAATAAAAGACAGGAGGTACTCCATGAAACAGAGAAAAATACCTTTAAGGAAATGTACCGGATGTCAGGAAATGAAAAATAAAAAGGAGCTCATCAGGATCGTCAGGAGCGATGAAGGTGAGTTTTCCATAGATACCACAGGAAAAAAGGCCGGAAGGGGAGCATATATTTGTCCGAGCACGGAATGCCTTGAAAAAGCAAGGAAATCCAAGGGCCTTGAAAGATCCTTTAAATCCCAGGTCCCTTCTGAAGTATATGAGAAGCTCAGAGAGGAGCTGGAACAGATAAATGGATAAAAAATTGCTGCAGTTTATGGGTCTCTGCCAGAGAGCTGGGAAACTTGCTTCAGGTGAGACCGGGGTTTTGAATGCCATAAAAGACGGAAGCGCAGAACTGGTTATCGTTGCGGAAAACGCGTCAGATAACACAAAGAAGAAATTCAATGATTCAGCGAAATATTATGGCAGAAAGATAGTAGTTTATGGAGATAAATTTGAGATGGGAAGCGCGATCGGCAAGGATGAAAGGGCTGTTTTGGCAGTCAGAGACAGAGGTTTTGCCGACAAGATCGTAAAAATGATCGCCGAGTGAGCCCATCTGTATGGAGGTGGCATATTTGGCTAAAAAACGTGTATATGAATTAGCTAAACAGTTAAATATAAGCAACAAAGAACTTATCGACAAGCTGAAAGATCTTGGTATAGAGGTCAACAACCATATGTCAACGGTCGATGAGGAAAACGCTGCTCTTGTCGAGGAACTTATTTCAGGTGAAAAAGAGGAGAGCAAAAAGCCTGAGGCAAAGGCAGAGAAAAAAGAGGAAGCAAAGCCCGCGCCTGAGGAAAAGAATGTCCAGAAGCATAAGGAGGCTCCCAAGGAAGCTGCCGGCTTTCAGGGAAAAAACAGAGAAGACAACAGCCCCGCAAAGGACAATAAAAACGAGCACAAAAATGAGCATAAAAACGAGCAGCCCCAGAATGACAGAAATGATAAAAACAACAAAAGTTTCAAGGCAGCCGAAGGCGGATTTGACAAGAAAAACAAGAATAAGAAAAACGGCTGGCAGAACGGCCAGAATGACAGCCAGGGTGAGCAGAACGGAAACTTTGGCGGCAAAAACAAAAAGAACAATAAAAACAACAATAAGAACAACAATAAAAACAATAAGAATTTCAATAAACCCGCACCCGCTCCTGAACCTGCTGAGGAAGACGACGAGATAAAATTCATGGAGATCCCCGAGAGCCTCACAGTTAAGGAACTGGCAGAAAAGCTTGGAAAATCCGGTGCTGAAATTGTCAAATGTCTTATGAAAAAGGGCATAATGGCCGCTATAAATCAGAGCATTGATTTTGATACAGCAGTTTCCATCGGTGAGGAATATAATGTTATATTCGAGCTTGAGAAGGAAAAAGATATTTTTGAGGAAGCTTTCAAGCAGGAAGAGGAAGACGAATCCCAGCTTGAGCCCAGACCTCCCGTTGTAGTTGTAATGGGCCATGTTGACCACGGTAAGACATCACTTCTTGACGCCATCAGACACAGCCACGTTACAAGCAAAGAGGCCGGCGGAATCACTCAGCACATAGGTGCTTATACAGTACAGATAAATGGAAACCCCATAACATTCCTTGATACTCCCGGACACGAGGCATTCACTGCAATGCGTATGAGAGGTGCTCAGATAACGGATATAGCTGTTCTTGTCGTAGCAGCAGATGATGGAGTTATGCCTCAGACAGTAGAGGCCATAAACCATGCTAAGGCAGCCGGAGTTGAAGTAATCGTAGCCATCAACAAGATGGATAAACCTTCAGCAAACCCTGATAGAGTAAAACAGGAACTTGTTGAGTATGGTCTTGTGGCAGAAGACTGGGGTGGAGAAACAATATGTGTTCCCGTTTCCGCAGCCACAAAGGAAGGTATCGATACCCTTCTTGAAATGATCATCCTCACAGCTGAGATGAAAGAGCTCAAGGCTAATCCCAATAAACCCGCTAAGGGTGCCATCATTGAGGCACAGCTTGATAAGGGCAGAGGCCCCGTTGCCACAGTACTTGTACAGGAAGGAACTCTTAACATAGGCGATCCTATCGTTGCTGGAGCTTCCTACGGAAAGATAAGGGCAATGATGGATGATAAGGGAAGAAGAGTCAAGAAAGCAGGCCCTTCAAAACCCGTTGAGATATTAGGACTTTCAGAAGTACCCGCTGCAGGTGACACATTCTATGTGGCATCCAGCGAAAAACAGGCTCGTCAGCTGGCTGAGTCCGTAGTAGCTAAGTCAAGGAAGGATATGCTCAAGGAAACACCTCAGAAGGTATCCCTTGATGACCTGTTCAGCCAGATACAGTCAGGAAATATGAAGGAACTCAATATCGTAGTTAAAGCAGACGTTCAGGGATCAGTTGAAGCTGTTAAGCAGAGTCTTGAGAAACTTTCAAATGATGAGGTAAGGATAAAGATAATCCACGGTGGTGTTGGTGCCATAACAGAATCTGACGTTATGCTTGCCACAGCTTCAAACGCCATAATCATTGGTTTCAATGTTCGTCCTGAGCCTTCAGCAAAGGCTTTTGCCGACGAAGAAAAGGTAGATATAAGACTTTACAGAGTAATTTATAATGCCATAGAAGATATTACAGCAGCTATGAAAGGTATGCTCGATCCCGTATACGAAGAAAAGGTCATCGGTCATGCAGAAGTACGTCAGCTTTTCAAGGCTTCAGGTGTCGGAACCATCGCCGGAAGCTATATACTGGACGGAAAGTTCACAAGAACTGCAAAAGTACGTCTGCTTCGTGACAACATCGTTATATACGAAGGAGAGCTTGAATCCCTTAAGAGATTTAAGGATGACGTTAAGGAAGTAAACGCCGGATATGAATGTGGTCTTGTATTCAAAAAATTCAATGACCTCAAGGAAGGCGATATAGCCGAAGCGTTCATAATGATTGAAGTGCCCAGATAAAAATCGGCAGGTGATATTATGAAAAGAAACAATAGAATGACCAGAGTCAATGATGAAATAACAAAGGAACTGGCCAATATAATAAGAGGCGAACTCAAGGACCCCAGGATAGGCGTTATGACATCCGTTCTGAGAGTAGAGACGACCCAGGACCTCAAATACTGCAAAGTATATATAAGCGTCCTCGGAAACGATGAGGAAAAGGCTGGAGTAATGAAGGGCCTTAAGAGTGCCTCAGGATATATAAGACATCTCCTTGCGGAGAGGATAAACTTGCGTATAACACCGGAGCTTATGTTCAAGCTGGATGACTCCGTTGAATATGGCATAAGAATGTCAAAACTCATTGAACAGATAAGCTCAGAACCGCCCGTAGGGGAGGGAGAGCTTTATGAATAACAGCTTTGATGAAATACTCGAAGTTATAGAAAATAGTGAAAGCATAGCCGTCGCCGGACATACAAGTCCCGACGGTGATGCTGTTGCCTCCTGCTGCGCTCTGGCTATGGCCCTTGAGAAAAAGGGAAAAAAGGTCAGTGTGTTCCTGGAGGATATACCTGAAAAGTTCAGCTCCATACCCTATTCAGAAAAAACTCTCAGAAAGATAGAAAATGAGGATTTTGATCTTTTCATTTCCCTTGACTGTGGAGATGAAGCAAGGCTTGGGGAGCTTTCAAAGCTGGTGAAAATGGTATATACCATAAATATAGACCATCACCCCAGCAACACATATTTTGGAAAGCTGAATTTTGTTGACGCTGATGCTTCATCCACCAGCGAGATAGTATACAGGCTACTGGACGGCTGGTGTGATATGGATAAAAACACTGCTTATGCCATATACACTGGAATAATATTTGATACAGGCTGTTTTAAACATTCAAGCACAACTCCATTTACAATGAAAATTGCCGGGGAGCTTATGACATACAACATACCTTTTACGGAGATACAGGAAAAACTTTTTTATTCCCATACATTCGTTGAGGCAAAGATACTTGCTGAAGCCGTAAAAAATATGCGCCTTGAATGTAATGGAAGACTGGCCATATCAAAGCTGTCCATTGAAGAAATGGAGAAAAACGGAGGCTCATCTAAAGATGCCGATGCCGTCGTATCATATATCAAAAACACCGATGGTGTAGATGCGGCAGTGTTCTTCTATGAGAAGAAAAAGGGCGAGATAAAGGCAAGCATGCGTTCCAATGAAGCGGTAAACGTGTCTGAGATAGCCGTTAAATTTGGCGGCGGCGGACATGTGAGAGCCAGTGGATGCACCCTTTACGGCGGATTTGATGAAGTTATGCCAAAGGTCGTTGACGAGCTTAAAAAAGCGCTGGAGGTATAAAATTGGACGGTATAATAAACGTATACAAAGAAAAGGGATATACTTCCCACGATGTGGTAGCCCTAGTCAGAAAGACCCTCAATATCAAAAAGGTGGGCCATACAGGCACCCTTGACCCTGATGCGGAAGGAGTGCTTCCGGTATGTATCGGCCAGGCAACAAAGCTTGCTGATTATATAATGGCTGAAAGAAAGAGCTATAGGGCAGAGATCACCTTTGGAGCTGAGACGACTACCCAGGATGCCTCAGGTGAAGTTGTAGAAAAATTCGACTATGACTTTGATGAGGATGCCCTCAGGGAGGCTGTAAAAAGCTTCATCGGAGAGCAGACGCAGCTGCCGCCCATGTATTCGGCGATAAAGGTCAACGGAAAAAAACTCTATGAACTTGCCCGCGAGGGAAAAGAAATAGAGAGAAAAACGAGAAAAATAGAAATTTTTGATATAAAAATAATTGAAATAATGCCTCCAGACAAGGCAATAATAGATGTTGACTGTTCCAAAGGCACCTATATCAGGACCTTATGCAGTGACATCGGCAAAAAACTTGGCTGGGGAGCATATATGTCGCAGCTGACAAGGACTGCCAGTGGAAACTTTCTTATAAAAGACGCCATAAAGCTTGATGAGCTTAAGGAAAAGGCTGCTGAAGGCCATATCGAGTCGGTGGTAATAGCCCCTGATGAAGCGCTTTCTGAATATAAAAAGATAGTTGTCAGCCAGAGAGCTTCCAAGTATTTATATAATGGCGGTAAAATTTACAGCAGATATTTTACCTGTGAAAGTAAGCCTGAAACATCGGAACTTGTTCTGGGATATGATGAAAACGGCAGGCTTGTCGGTATTTATACCTTCTTGTATGATAAAGACAAAGAAAGCTTTTACATAAAGCCGGTACGTCTTATGTTGTAAGGAGATTTTGCAATGGAACATATAACTAACTGTGAGATCGAGCAGAGCCAGCCTACGGCTGTTACCATAGGAAATTTTGACGGTGTGCATATGGGCCACAGGAAACTCATCGAGACCGCAAAGGAATACGCTGAGAAAGAAAATCTTAAATCCATCGTATTTACCTTTAAGCCTCATCCCATGTTTATTTTCGGCAATAGGGAAAATAATGCCCTTATCATGTCCCCTGAGGAAAAGGAGATAGCCATTAGGAAAATGGGTGTGGACACATATATCGAATATCCCTTTGACAAGGAATTCGCATCAATGTCACCGGAAGATTTCGCCATTGATATAGTATTTAAAAAATTGAAATGCAAGGTCCTTGTGGTAGGATATGATTATAGATTTGGATGCAGGAACGCCGGAGATTATAAGCTCCTGGAAAAGCTGGGAAAGGAATATGGAGTAAAGACCGTATTTATCCCCAATGTCATATATGACGGCGAAAGGGTAAGCAGCACAAAAATAAGGGAATGTCTCGTAAATAAAGATGTGGAGACAGCCAACAGACTGCTTACGGAGCCCTATTATATTTACGGATATGTTTCCGAGGGAAAAAGGCTTGGAAGACAGCTTGGATTCCCAACGGTGAACATTCTTGCCCACGAGGACAAGCTTTTTCCTCCAAATGGCGTTTATGCTACAGCCACGGTATATGACGGCCAGGTTTATTATGGAATGACCAACGTGGGATATAATCCAACTGTAAATGGAAAACATAAGACAGTTGAGACGAATCTGTTTGATTTTGATAAGGTCATTTATGGCGAGCCAATACTCACATTTTTCTTTAAATGGCTCAGGGATGAGCATAAATTTCCAAGTGTTGAGGCCCTTCGTGACCGCCTTGCCATCGATACGGTGAATGCGGCTGAATATTTTAAGTCCGAAGAGTACAAATATTGGAAAGAAAATTTTGAAAGCACTTATAAAACTGTTGAAAAGTAAAATAATATATGATATACTGCAATAGTTGATAAACCCGGGTTCAGCAGACGGAATCTCCAACCGCGGCTTAGCCTTGGGCGCTGATAATAATATATAGGAGGATTTTTAAATGAAAGCAACAATCAACAAACAGGAAATTATCGAAAAGTACGGAAGAACACCTAACGATACAGGTTCTCCCGAAGTTCAGATCGCTCTTTTAACAGCAAGAATCGATCTTCTTACAGAGCATCTTAAAGAGCACAAGAAAGACCATCATTCAAGAAGAGGTCTTTTAAAGATGGTTGGTCAGAGAAGAGGCTTACTTGCATACCTTAAGGATAAGGATATCGAAAGATATCGTGCTATCATCAGCGAGTTAGGCTTAAGAAAGTAATTTCGGTTTTTAATATTATTTACTCTCTTAAGAAAACAGGTTTTGCCTTGCGTATTTGACGCATATCAAAAACATTTAGATCCGGGCATACGGTTTCCTGTATGGCCGGATTTCTTTTAGTAACCAGGAAGATGGATGTACTCACATAAATTATGACACCATAGAAATGCCGCCGAGGTTTAGAGAGTTTCGACAGTATTTTTATGGTGTTACGGATAACACATCAGGGTTTATGTGAGTTACACAATATCTTCAAAAATAAATAAAAAAGGAGATTTAACATGTACAGAACATACTCTATGGAACTTGCCGGCCGTAAGCTTTCCGTTGAGATCGGAAGGGTAGCCGAGCAGGCAAACGGTGCCGCTCTCGTATTTTACGGAGATACCGTTGTACTCGTAACAGCAACAGCATCTGACAAACCCAGAGATGGTATCGATTTCTTCCCTCTTTCAATCGATTATGAGGAAAGACTTTATTCAGTAGGAAAGATACCCGGAGGCTTCATCAAGAGAGAGGGCAGACCTAGTGAAAAGGCTATACTTACATCAAGATGCATCGACAGACCTCTTCGTCCTCTTTTCCCCAAGGATTACAGAAACGATGTTGCAATCGTTGCAACAGTAATGTCAGTTGACCAGGACTGCTCACCTGAGATCGCAGCAATGATCGGTTCATCAATTGCGCTTATCATATCTGATATTCCTTTTGTTGACACTATGTCATCTGTTTCCATCGGATACTGTGACGGTGAACTTGTTGTTAACCCCACAGCAGCCCAGAGAGAGACCAGCAGACTTAACCTTACTGTTTCATCAACAAAGGATAAGGTAATGATGATCGAAGCAGGTGCAGATGAGATACCCGATGATCTTATGCTTGAGGCTATCAAACTTGCCCATAAGGTAAACGGTGAAGTTATCGACTTTATCAATGATATCCATGAAAAAGAAGGAAAACCTCTTCAGGAATATACAGAGCATGTAATTCCCGAGGATGTTTACAAACTTATTTCAGAATATATAACAGACGAAGCTATGGAAGTAGCTGTATACAAAGAACTTAAGCAGGACAGAGACCTTGCCATCAGAGAAATAACAGACAAGGTAAATGAAGAGCTTACAGATGCCATAGCAGCCCTTGTTGATGAGGAAACAGACATCCCTGCACTCATCGATGAGACTATTTATAAATTTGAGAAAATGACAGTAAGAAGGATGATCTTAAGAGAGCATAAGCGTCCCGATGGACGTGGCCTTGAGGAGATCAGACCCCTTTCAGCTGAGGTAGATATCCTTCCCAGAACTCACGGATCAGCACTCTTCAAGAGAGGACAGACACAGGCTCTTACAGTAACAACACTTGGAGCCATGAGCGAGATCCAGAGACTTGATGGACTTGATACATCTGAAGTATCAAAGAGATATATCCACCACTATAACATGCCCGGATATTCAACAGGTGAAGCTAAGACTTCAAGAGGACCCGGAAGACGTGAGATCGGACATGGAGCCCTTGCTGAAAAGGCACTCCTTCCCGTTATCCCCAGCGAAGAGGAATTCCCTTACGCTATCAGACTTGTATCAGATATACTCAGCTCAAATGGTTCAACATCACAGGCAAGTATCTGCGGAAGCACACTTTCCCTTATGGCAGCCGGCGTTCCCATCAAACGTCCTGTAGCAGGTATTTCAGTTGGTCTTGTAACAGGCGACAACGATGATGACTACGTTATGCTTACAGACATCCAGGGCCTTGAGGACTTCTTCGGAGATATGGACTTCAAGGTAGCAGGTACAAAGGAAGGTATCACAGCCATCCAGATGGATATGAAGATCCATGGTCTTACATTCAAGATCATTGAGGATGCCATTGCCCAGACACATAGAGCAAGAAACTACATCATCGATGAAGTAATGCTCAAGGCTATCGCAGAGCCCAGAAAAGAACTCTCACCCTATGCTCCTAAGATGGCTACAATGACTATTGATGTTGATAAGATAGCTGAAGTTATCGGAGCAAGAGGAAAGGTTATCAAGAAGATCATTGAGGAGAGCCAGTGCGAGATCGATACTGAGGATGACGGAAGAATATTCATCAAAGGTACTGATATGGCAAATATCCAGAAAGCAATGGATATGATAAATCTCATCGTACTTGAGCCTGAACCCGGCAAGACATATAACGGAACAATAACAAGACTTATGACATTCGGCGCGTTCGTTGAGATCGCTCCCGGAAAAGAGGGACTTATCCACATTTCAAAACTTGCTGACAAGAGAACAGCTAAGGTTGAGGATGTTGTCAATGTAGGCGATAAAGTAAGAGTTAAACTTCTTGAGATCGATGATCACGGAAGACTTAACTTCTCCATCAAAGACGCTGATAAATAAGATGAAATGATTAAAGGCACGCTTAGGCGTGCCTTTTGTGTTGGGTAAAATGGAGGGTATGAGATAGGAAGGGCAGCTGCTTGAAATAGGGAAGCGGATAGTGGTTATGCAGAGTTTTGGTCACATTGATGAACGCTGTTCGATATGGGCATACTACTCACAGAAGTTAGTAATGCAGGTAGTTCACGGAATCTCACACTAGTACTCTGTTCGGTATCGGCGTGCCGTTTCGCTACCGCTCACATCACTAGTATCTCACAGAAAGTCGCTCTCCAATTAACTCCGTTCGAAAACGTCGCACTACTCACAAAAGTTCGTATT